>SMTZ1_10007225_pt1 | contig 11888 bp, 14 predicted proteins | sample DeeMarSWOR136_30_FD_25667 | JGI IMG/M metagenome (IMG submission 25667) | reverse complement strand
ACCGCGCTGCGGATCGCTCCAGTCCGGGGCAGCCCCGCCTCGGTGATACCCAGATGCAGCGGATAGGGAATCCTCTGGGCAATGGCTTGATACGCCTCGATGGTGGTGGGGACATCGAAGGCCTTCACCGATACCTTGATCAACTCGAAGTCCAGGCTCTCCAGCAGGCGAACCTCATCGAGCGCAGCATCAACCATGCGCTCCACTACCGAAGCCTCCGGTGCCGACGACTCGGGCAAGCTGCCCGCATTGACGCCGACACGTATGGGTACCTCTCTATCCCTGGCGGCACGAACAACGGTGGCGATCTGATCGGGGTTTGTGATGTTGCCCGGGTTTAGCCTGAGCCCATCGACACCAGCCTCCAGCGCTGCCAGGGCAAGGCGATAGTCGAAATGAATGTCAGCAATGATGGGAATGGATGCTGCCTTTTTTATGTCAGCAAGAGCCTGCGCGGCATCTACATCGGGCACCGCTACCCTCACTATCTCACAGCCACACTCCTCAAGCTTACGGATTTGGCTAACAGTCGCAGCCACATCGTGGGTGTCGGTCTTTGTCATCGATTGAACCACAACGGGGCCGGCACCCCCGATCTCCACTCCGCCAACCCTGATCACCCTTGATGACCGGCGCTTAATCATGGCACGAAGCTCTCCCCACTGATCACGCGCAGGATATCGAAATAAGTTATCACCAGTATCAGCCCGATCAGCATCATAAAGCCGACAAGATGAACCAATCCTTCCGTTCTGGGCGAGACGCGTTTCCCTCGCCGCACCACCTCCAAAAGGACAAATATGATCCTGCCACCGTCGAGCGCTGGCAGCGGAAGTATATTGATTATAGCCAGATTTAAGCTGAGGAAGGCCGCAAAATGCAGCAGATAAGAAGGCCCCGCCTCATTTGCCTCGCCTGTGAGCTGGAAAATAGCAACAGGGCCGCCGACCTCAGGTGCGGTCCCTCTGGCAAACCAGCTCCTTACCTCGTTCCTGATCAATTCAAATGTTTCCCACAGTGTCGTTGCACTCTTGGGCACTGCCTCCCAAAAGGGGTAAGCTTGACTTTCGGTGCGGTAATTCACAGGTTCCTCAGAGAATCTGATTCCTACCGGCCCCTCCCCCTCGGGAGGGTCTAAGCGGGGGACAAGCGTCGCTATCTTCTCATTGCCACCCGCGTCCTCGAGCTGAAAAGTGGTTGTCTCACCTAAGCTTAAGTGCGTATAGTAGATGACGTCGTTCCTATTTTGAACAGAGTGACCGTTTACGCTCTGGATAATATCCCCCGCCTCAATGCCTGCCATCTCCGCTGGCGAGCCTGGGGCAACCTCCTCTATCCAAACATCCTCGAGAGCAACCAGCCTCGGCACCATGAAGGCTATGGTCAGCAGCACGATAGGGAGCACCGCATTCATGAACGGGCCAGCGCCAAGAACGAGCAACCTGGTCAGGGGTCTTTTGCTGGCAAGGCTCCTGGGTTCGCTGGGGTCCTCCTCGCCCAAGAGCTTGCAGAACCCGCCCAGGGGAATAGCGTTGAGTGAGTACACGGTCTCACCGCGCTTGACGGCAACAAGCCTCGGAGGGAAGCCCATGCCGAACTCCTCGACCTTAACCCCCGCCAGCCTAGCGGCAATAAAATGCCCCATCTCATGGACAAAGATCAAGAGACCGAGGATAAGAATGAAGATTATTATGGTTACTATGATCATCCCCTACCTCAAAACCCAGCCTTGGCGGTTTCCCTGGCCCAGGCATCCGCCGCCAAAATATCCTCCATAGAAGGATGGCTTACCACCTGGTGGCGATCGAGGGTTCTGGCCACCACAGCAGCGATATCTTGAAAGCCTATTCTCTGTGACAAGAAGAGTTCCACCGCCACCTCATCGGCAGCGCTGAGCACCGCAGGGTAGGTTCCTCCCTTCTCACCAGCTTCCATGGCCAGCTTCAAACAGGGGAACCTTTCCAAATCCACCGGCTCAAAGTCAAGCGAGCCTATCTTTCTAAAATCAAGCGCTTGACGAAAAGGGCTTTCCCACCGCTCAGGATACGTCAGCGCATATTGGATGGGCAACCTCATATCTGGCAGGCTTAGCTGTGCCTTCGCTGAACCATCAATGAACTCCACAACGGAGTGGATTATGCTCTGGGGATGGATCACCACCTCGATCCGAGAAAAGGGGATATCGAACAGCCAGTGTGCCTCAATGACCTCCATGCCCTTGTTCATAAGAGTGGCAGAGTCAATGGTGACCTTCGCTCCCATTTGCCAGGTAGGGTGATTGAGTGCCTCTTCCAGCGTCACAGCAGCTAGCTGCGCGGCAGAGCTCAACCGGAAGGGGCCGCCAGAGGCAGTCAGGACTAGCTTGGAAACCCCACTTTTCCCCTCACCCCTCAGACACTGCCAGATGGCGCTATGTTCGCTATCGATAGGCATGATCTCGGCTTCATGACGCTGAGCCTCCGCAGTCACGATCCCTCCTGCCATCACCAGCACCTCTTTGTTGGCTAGGGCGACAGTCTTCCCTGCGCCAATTGCAGCCAAAGTAGGAGCAAGACCAGCTTTCCCTGAGGTAGCTACGACCACGAGGTCGATATCGTGATGAGAAGCTATCTCCTCCAGATAAAGATAGCGTGCTCCCAATATTCCCTCGCCACCTGCTAGTAGCTCGGCGAAGACAAACCTTGGCTTGAACTCTGCAACCTGCTCCTTGAGCAAAGAGATGTTCTTTCCACATGCCAAGGCCACCACTTCTAGTCTCTCGGGGAAAGCGCGAACAATCTCCAGCGTCTGAAGCCCTATCGAGCCCGTGGAACCGAGAACCGCCAGCCTTCTCACCCTATGAACCACCTGAGACAATAGTACACTACAACCCCAGTGAAGACAATGCTATCTAAGCGATCGAGAATACCCCCATGCCCCGGGATAAGGCCCCCTGATTCCTTCAACCCCGTGCTCCGTTTCAACTGCGACTCTGCGAGGTCGCCGACTTGGGCAAAGACGCCAACCGCGAAGCCAATAAACACCAGCTTCCCGTAACCGATATCTAGGGGGGTATTTAGGATGAGCGCCAAAATGATAACAGCCGCTATCGCCCCCACCAGCCCTCCAATCGCCCCCTCCCATGTCTTTCCCGGAGATACCCTCGGTGCCATCTTGTGCCTTCCAAAAGCGCGCCCAATAAAATAGGCAGTGGTATCGAAGGCGAAGGTGGAGAAGAGTGCCAGCAGCACCCAGTCCCTGCCATCCCACTCAGCGGAGTTTATCAGCAGAATCCAGTAGCTCAGGAGCCAACCCATGTAGAGCACACCAGCCAGGCTCCATGCCCAGCCATATAGCACTCTATCTCCGGGGGAACGCGGAAATATGGAACAAAGCAAGGATAGTATCACCGCCGAACTCACCAGCGCCGAGGTCACCAGCAACTGTGTAGTCTCGGAGCCATAAGAATGCGTATAATGTGCGTTGAAGATGAAGAACAGCGTCCATAGCATGCCAAAGAAGGTCAGGGGCTGCCATCTCTTCGGGCTAAACATGTTATAGAACTCAACAACTCCCAAAAGAGCAGCGACAGCCACTACAACGGAGAACCAGGGGTCGTCAAACCAGATAGAAACGAAGAGGATGGGTATGAAGAACAGCGCACTGAGTACTCTTTGCCAGAGCATTCGCCGATAAGAAACCGAGGGCTCAGTTGCCTTAGCCCTCTCCTGCCTCTCCTTCCGCTTTCAATCCGCCGAAGCGTCTCTCTCGCCGACTGTAGGCAACTAACGCCTTTTCGATCTCTTTCTCACCGAAGTCCGGCCACAACGTGGGCGTGGAGTAGAACTCACTATAGGCTGCTTGCCAGATGAGGAAATTACTCACCCTCATCTCTCCGCCAGTGCGGATAATCAGGTCCGGCTCAGGTACATCCGCAGTATAAAGATAACTGCTGAAAAGTGATTCGGTTATATCTTGAGCCGGGACCTTATCCTTGATAATGCGGCGAACTGCGTCCAGGATCTCTGCGCGACCACCATAATCAAAAGCGATGCTCAAGGTCATCCTGGTATTACTCTTAGTTAACTCGAGCGCCTTGTGAACCTTGCCTTGCAGCTCGGGCGGCAGCTCATCAAGTTTTCCCAGATGACTGAGCCTGACGTTCTTCTCATGTAGAGCCTTAGTCTCGCGGTCAATCATCGCGGCGAGAATACGCAACAACCCACTCACCTCTCCTCCAGGACGTCTCCAGTTCTCCGTGGAAAAAGCGTAGAGGGTGAGGTATTTCACCTTATACCGAGCGAAGCCTTCAACTACCCGACGGATATTGTCAGTGCCGGCACGATGCCCATCAAGCCGAGGCAAACCGCGCTTTGCAGCCCATCTACCGTTCCCATCCATGATAATAGCTACATGGTTTGGGAGGGGAAATATCTTCTTCACAGGCAATGCCTCTGTCTTTGTCGCTGCCACTGCGCGTCCTCAGTGCATCACAATTCCAGGAGTTCGGCTTCCTTGTCACTCGCTATTTGATCGATGTCCTCAGTGAATCTATCGGTGACCTGCTGCAAACGACCCAAAGCTCGCTTCTGCTCATCCTCGGACATCTCTTTGTTTTCTCTAAGCTCCCGCAACTTCTCAAGTCCTTCTCGCCTCACATTGCGCACCGCCACCTTCCCCTCCTCCACCCTTTTTCGCACCATCTTAACTAACTGATTGCGCCGCTCCTCAGTAAGCTGGGGAATTGCCAGCCTGACCACATTGCCATCGTTTGTCGGGTTGAGGCCAAGGTCTGACTTGAGAATAGCCTTCTCTATGCTCGGCAAAACATCCCTTTCCCAAGGCTGGATCACAAGCATCCTGGCATCGGGAACAGAGATGCTGGCAATTTGGTTAAGCGGGACAGGAACTCCATGGTAATCGACTCGTATATGATTCACGAGACCAGGGCTGGCTCTTCCAGTACGAATGGCCGCCAAATCATCCTTCAAAACCTCCATGGCCTTGCGCATCTTTCCCTCAGCACCCAGCAGAATATCGTCTTCGCTCATCGCCAATCTCCCGTTCGCGAGAGTAACGCCAAACCAAAAACTTCAAATTGCTTGTTAGCGTACTCCCTTCTCAGGTGATTGAGTGAGTTGCCCTTCTCACCCGGTTACTCACTACCATGCACAAGTGTGCCCACGGGCTCTCCAGCAATCACTCGTTCAATGCTATTGGGAGCTTGAAGGTCGAAAACCCTTATCGGAAGTTGATTGTCCATGCATAGAGACAGAGCGGTGGAGTCCATCACCTCAAGTCTCATGTTCAGAGCATCTCTATAGCTAAGCTGAGCATACTTTTTTGCCCCGGCATTGGTCAATGGATCCGAGTCATAAACCCCATCGACCTTGTTTTTGGCCATGAGCAAGACATCAGCGTTAATCTCTATCGCGCGCAAGGCCGCCGCGGTATCGGTGGTCATATAGGGACTACCCATCCCCGCGGCAAAGATAACCGCTCGCCCCTTCTCCAAATGACGGATGGCGCGACGGCGGATGTAGGGCTCGGCGACCGCCTGCACTGCTATTGCACTCTGGCTCCTCGTGACCACCCCTTCCTTCTCCAGAGCATCCTGAAGGACAAGAGCATTAATCATGGTGGCCAGCATGCCTGCGTAATCGGCGGTGGCTCGATCCATTCCCTTGGCCTCAGCAGTCTCCCCCCTCCAGATATTCCCACCACCAACAACGATGGCAACCTGAACTCCATTGTCCAAAACGCGCTTCAGTTGCTTAGCGATATTCGCTATTACCTCAGCATCAATGCCGAACTCGCCCTCACCCATGAGAGCCTCCCCACTAAGCTTCAGAACAACACGCTTATATTTCGGACTACTCATCTTGTCCGTCTGACCCCAATGCAAATCGGGCAAACCTTCTTACCTTAATATTCTCCCTAACCTTGGCTATTGTCTCAGTAACAATATCCTGAACCTTCTTATCTGGCTCCTTTATGAACGGCTGAAGCAGAAGGCAATCCTCATCGGCAAATTCTTCTCCCTCAGGTACATCCTCCGGGCTGACATAGCGAGGGCAGGCACCTACCACCTGCATCGCCAGGTCATGGGCCAATTCCTTGAACTCCGGAGTACGAGCCACAAAATCGCTCTCACAGTTTACCTCCACCAAGGCCCCAATCCGTCCCCCTGTGTGAATATAGCACTCTACCAGCCCTTCACTGGCAACCCGATTCTCCTTCTTCTTAGCGATTGCGTAGCCACGCTCTTTCAAAATAGAAGAAGCAGCAGCGAGGTCGCCGCCAGTCTCTTCCAAGGCGTGCTTGCACTCCATTATTCCAGCACTAGTCTGCTCCCTTAGTGCTTTAATCGCTTCAGCAGAAATCTGCATTTAACCCCCTAACCTTCGCTCTCAATAGAAGTTGGCTGGACCTCCTCGGGCTCGAAAACAGCCTCATAGTCGGATGGCAGCTCCTCTTCCGCTTCTAACGCTTCCTTTTCGGCCAATGCCCCAAGGGCTTGCTTGCCTTCCAAAACAGCATCAGCAATAACACTACAGAACAGGGCCACAGCCCTGATGGCATCGTCATTGCCTGGAATAGGATAGTCGATCTCATCAGGATCACAATTGGTGTCTACGATAGCAACGATGGGCACCCCAACCCGCTTGGCCTCGGCAACGGCATTCCTCTCCTTGGTAGAATCGACAATAAACAAAGCCCCTGGAATCTTGGTCATCTCTTTGACGCCACCAAGTAACCTGTTGAGATGCGCTATCTCCTTTTCCAGTTTCAAGGCTTCCTTCTTAGGCAAGCGCTCCAAGTCGCCCCTTGCTTTCCGATCCTCCAAGCGGACCAAGTAGTCGATACGCGACTGAATAGTAGAGAAATTGGTGAGCATTCCCCCCAGCCAGCGCTGATTGACATAAAAAGCCTCGCAACGCTTGGCTTCTTGCTCTATTGCCTCCTGGGCCTGCTTCTTGCTGCCCACGAAGATAATGTCCTCACCGCTCTCCGCCACCTCTCGCACGAAATCACAAGCCTTACCAAGCATAACAACGGTTTGTTCCAGATCAATGATGTGGATACCATTGCGCTGACTAAAGATGTAAGGCTTCATCTTGGGATTCCAGCGTGCTACCTGATGCCCAAAGTGCACCCCGGCCTCCAGGAGCAACTTCATCGAGACAGGTTCTGCCATTTCTAAAAAGTCCCCTTCCCCTCTCCAATCTACGCAGTCTGACGAACCATAAAGCAGACTGCAAAATCTCTACTAGCTGCCGGCATTGGCCGACTGGATGAGTTTACCATAGGCAATTATAAAAGGCAAGAGTGAGTCTGCCCTTGACAATGCTAAGCCAAGATGCTAAATTACTCTTGGTTAGCACTCAATACCCAAGAGTGCTAAGCCAGATAGACAGAACAGAGCGACCTCGCCCAAGAGGTGCTTTTTATGTGAGGTGCAAGTTGCCTACTTACGAATATCAGTGCAGTCTTTGTAGTACCAAATTCGAGCGAAAGCAGAGGTTCGATGAGGAACCGGTGGCTACCTGCCCCATATGCACAGGTAGGGCACACCGCGTGATCCATTCGGTGCCCATTCTCTTTAAGGGAAGCGGCTTCTACATTACTGATCACGGCAGGGGGTTGCGGGGTAACCCAGGCCGGAAAGACGAGGATACAAAGCCGACATCAGAAACAAAGGTGAAGTCAGGGATAAAGGCGGAGACCAAACCTGAGGAAAGCGATTGAGAGCTCTTATCCAACGAGTCTCTCAGGCTTCAGTTAGTGTTCAAGGCAACACCGTCGCTACTATCGAACAGGGGTTGGTAGCGCTTGTTGGGGTGGCTAGAGGCGACTCGGAAGCTGATGCCCGTTATCTGGCAGAGAAGACTGCCAACCTACGTGTTTTCCCCGACGATTCAGGAAAGTTCAACCGCTCTACACTGGATATCTCTGGAGAGGTATTGGTAGTCAGCCAGTTTACCCTCATCGCCAATACTCGCAAGGGGCGCCGTCCCAGCTTCACTGAGGCTGCTCCACCCGAGGAGGCTGAGCCCTTAGTGCATACGTTCGCTCAGTTCCTGCGTAGCGCTGGACTAAAGGTAAAGACAGGTCGCTTCCAGCAACATATGCTAGTCGAGATCCATAACGACGGCCCCGTCACCATCTTCATCGATAGCGAGGAACGGCTCAAGCCCAGGCACTAGTTGTTAATAAAAACGCCTACTGGCAACATTTCCCCTCAGAGCTTGTCCTGAATTTGGCCGCCCGATTGGCAATTAGGGCCGCTACAGCCCCCGCGGGAATCCCCCCGTCAATATTGACAACCGCTAATCCCAGGGAACAAGACTGCAACATGGCCATTAGGGCACCGACTCCCCTTCCCCCGAGACCGTATCCAAAGGAGGTCGGAACCGCTATCAGCGGGACATCCACCATGCCTGCCAGCAATGTCGGCAATGCCCCCTCCCTACCAGCCACGACAATAATAACGTCGACGTCTTTTGTGATCATCTCTTTTAGAGGAAGAAACAGCCTGTGAACTCCGGCCGCTCCCACGTCATAGGTCGTTGTGACCTCACACCCCATCTCCGACGCCATCACTTCAGCTTCCTCAGCGATGGGGATGTCAGAAGTGCCAGCAGTGATTATTCCCACCCTTCCCAATGTAGTCCTAGCCGCCAAATCCTTCCTTTTTACCACCACTGTCCCCCCCGTCCTGCTCTCATATATGGACTCGTCCTTCGCCATAACCGACTGAAGAGCCTCAACATGCTGCTTGGTGGCTCGACTTATGATCACCCTTCCCTTTTGGTCCAGTGCCTTTCGGGCTATCTCAGCCACATCCTCTGGGGGTTTATCCTCAGCGATAACTACTTCAGGTATACCATGTCTGATTTCTCGTCCAATATCCAGCCTGGCTAGATCGCCCACCTCCTCTATAGCCAACATCTTGAGAGCCTTCTCGGCCTCATCCAAAGAAATTTCACCCCGTGTCAATTTCTCAAGCAGTTCTCTCAACAAAGCAGGCCTCCCATTGCACGCTGTGTGCATAATACGCGTATAAGTAGTATACTAGTCTTAATCCAGGAATAAAAGAGTAGCCCAAATGCCAGACGATAGCAAACGCATCTTGGTTATAGACGCCCAAACGGCTGGAATATCAGGAGATATGATAGTCGGCGCCTTGCTTGACCTTGGAGCAAATGCTACGAAGGTAATAGAGGCAATGAGCATTCCCAAGCATTGCTTGTCAGGGTGTAAAGACATCGAAATAGCAGTAGAAGACACTGTCAGGAGAGGGACTCGAGCCAAGAGAATCGATGTTAAGGTCGAAGAGGAAGTCCCCCAGAGAACAGCCGCCGAACTTCTAGAGGCAGCTTCTAAATGCCTACAAGAGTTACAGATTTCAGAGAAAGCCAAGCGGTTTGCTTTAGACTCAATCAATACCCTCGTTTCCGCCGAGGCAATAGCTCACGGACAAAGCATACAAGAGGTTAACCTGCACGAGACGGCATCCGCCGATACCCTTGCCGATGTAATCGGCGCCGCTGCCGCTCTAGACGACCTAGGGCTGTTCACCGATACGACCATCTACTCGACCCCTGTCGCTGTCGGAGGTGGTCTGCTCCAGTTCTCCCATGGTATAGTTTCGTCGCCGGCACCAGCCACGCTGGAAATACTGCGTTCCAGGGGATTCCTCACAGTCGGCGGGCCAGTCGAAGCTGAGCTAGCTACCCCAACAGGGGTCTCCCTACTCACCAACCTAGCGCTTGAATCCGTCAGGTTCTATCCACCCATGAAGCCAACCAAGGTGGGCTATGGTGCAGGGACAAAGGAATTTATAGAGATGCCGAATATCCTGAGAATTACCCTGGGAGAGCCATGTGACTTCGGGCTCTCAAGTGAAGAGGTATACGTGATTGAGACAAACCTCGATGATGCCAGCGGAGAATTGATCGGGTACGCCATGGATAAGCTGCTGCAAGAGGGCGCCAGAGACGTAAGCGCGATACCAACGTTAGCCAAAAAAGGAAGGCCAGGGCACCTCATCAAAATAATCGTAGACAGTTCAAGCCTAGAGCGTGTGTGCAGAATTTTGATAGAGGAGACAGGCACACTGGGGGTAAGAATTTACGCGTGCCAAAGACGCATCCTAGACCGAGAGTCCCTCCCTGTCGAGGTGACAGTAGAAGACGTGAGGGAAGTCGTCAACGTGAAAGTCGCCAAAAGCACACAAGGCCAGATCATTCAAATAAAGCCGGAATACGACGACATTAAGAGGCTGGCCGATCGAATGGGTAAGCCTCTGAGAGAAATAGAGGAATTGGTGAAGGGGAAAGCCGCGGAAATTCTAGAGGAGCACTGAGCTCGTGAAGGATGCCGACAATAGACTGTGTACAGAAGATTATCGAATCCAAGCTATGGTAGTCCCCAAAGCAAAGCGGAAGGCAAAGCTAAGATGGCGATCCCTGAATAACTCCAATACTCCTTTAGCGGAGCTTCCTCGTCCCTTTATTTCGTTTCAAGCTCAAGGCTTATATCCAGCGCCTTAGCCGAATGGGTGAGCGCGCCAACAGATATCAGGTCAACTCCAGTATCGGCAACAGCGCGTACGCTATCCAGGGTGATTCTGCCCGAGGCCTCGATCACGGCTTGTCCCTGTGCTAGTTCCACCACCCGCCGCATATCTTCCAGGTCCATGTTGTCCAGCATAACTATGTCCGCCCCAGCGGAGAGCGCTTCACGTGCCTGCTCCACGGACTCAACCTCAACCTCGATCTTCAGGGTATGAGGCGCATGCTGTCGGGCTTTCTTTATCACCTCACCCAACCCCACCCCGCGGGATCGCAGAGCTACCAGATGGTTATCCTTGACCAGAACGCCATCACCCAGATTCTGGCGGTGGTTACATCCGCCACCAACCCGCACCGCGTACTTCTCCAGTATCCTCAAGCCGGGGGCGGTCTTGCGTGTATCTGTAACGAGCGCCTTTGTTCCGGAGATAGCTTCCACATACTTCGCCGTAAGGCTGCCCGCTCTGCCCTGAGAATGCTTGCCACCTTCCCCTCGATTGCAGCCAGCCTATCACCGGGATGCACCCTGCTGCCGTCGGCAACCAACTCTTTGACCACGAGCGCCGAATCCACCCTGTGGAATACCATCGTGGCCACGCCTATACCTGCCAAAACCCCTTCGCTTTTTCCACACAGATACGCCTTCCCCACCTGAGTCGGAGGTATCAGCGCCTCAGTAGTGACATCATCCCAGACCGAGTCTTCGGCTAGGGCGCTGTCGACTATCTGCTCAACCTGTTTTCCCCACAAAATACCCACCAGTTCCTTTCCCCTCCGAGCAGACTAGGCAGTCTTATGGAACACGATATGCCTGAGCCAGGCATCGGAGGGCTCGGGGAAAGCGGAGCGGAAGTGAGCCCCGCGGCTCTCCTCCCTCGCCAAAGCCGCTTCAGCCATAAGCCGTCCCACCAGCACCATGTTAACCAGCTCATATGATGGGCGGTCTGTGGGTGGCTTGAGGCTCTTCTCCCAAGCAGCGAGCACAGTAGCTGCCTCCTCCAGCCTCTCCCCCGAGCGCACAATGCCTACATTGTCCCAGAGCAGTGACTGCAGGGCTGTCAAGCTCAGACTGGGAAAGCTACGTGTACCGGTGTCTCGTTCTTTGAGAGGAATGGCTTCCCTTTCAGCAATGCGAGCTGTATTGGCCTCTGCTTTAAACCGTTCCACAATTCTCTTGCCGAAGACCAGTACCTCCAGCAGTGAGTTCGAGGCCAATCGGTTTGCCCCATGCACCCCCGTACATGCCCCCTCGCCGCTGGCGAATAGACCAGCGATGTTGGTTTCCCCCCAGTAGTTTGTCCTCACCCCGCCCATCATGTAGTGAGCAGCAGG
>SMTZ1_10014370_pt1 | contig 11889 bp, 9 predicted proteins | sample DeeMarSWOR136_30_FD_25667 | JGI IMG/M metagenome (IMG submission 25667) | reverse complement strand
ATCTTATGACAGTTGCACGGATATTAAAGGGCAAGAAAGCTCATTCAAATGTGAGTTTTGTTATCGCGCCTGGTTCAAAACAAGTACTTGAAAACATTGCAAGAGATGGTGGATTAACTGATCTAATAGCCGCAGGTGCACGCATTGCAGAGTCAGCATGTGGTTTTTGTATAGGTAACAGTCAATCACCAAAGACAGATGCAGTAACGCTTAGAACAAGCAATAGAAACTTTTTAGGGCGATCCGGAACAAAAAGTGCACAAGCTTATTTGGTAAGTCCTGAAACAGCTGCAGCGGCAGTAGTTACTGGTAAAATGACTGACCCACGTGATCTTGAGAAGATGGGAATTAAGTATCCTGATGTTCAGATGCCTGAGGAGTTCTATATCGATGATAGTATGTTCATATATCCACCAGAGCACCCTGAGCATATCAAGATATACCGTGGGCCAAATATTGGTGATCCACCAGCTGCTTTACCAATGCCCGAGTCAATAACTGGAGAAGTAACAATCAAAGTAGAAGATCAAATCACAACAGATCATATCATTCCAGCAGGTAGCAAAATGAAATATAGATCAAATGTTCCTAAATACTCGGAATTCTTATTTGAGGTTGTAGATCCTAATTTCTATGAACGGGCAAAGAAGATACGCGACAGTGGAAAATCAAACATTTTTGTCGCGGGGCTTAGTTACGGGCAAGGTTCATCTAGAGAACACGCAGCGCTTTGTCCAATGTTTATGGGAACAAAAGCAGTGATTGCTAAGTCATTTGAGAGAATTCATACTGCTAATCTCATTAATTTTGGTATAATTCCATTGACATTCAAAAACGAAAGTGATTACAGTAAAATAGACCAGGGTGACGATATAGAAATACCAGATGTTAAAAAAGCTATCCAAAATGGGGGATCACTAAAGGTTAAAAACAAAACAAAAGGAACCGAGTTTGAGGTTGATTATAATCTCTCAGATAGACAACGTGAGATTATTATTGCGGGTGGTACACTTGCATATATGAAAAATAAATCTAAATAGAGAGGTAGAAAAATATGGCACAGAGAGGTATAAGAGAATTTAATGGGAAAAAAATGCTTGCAAAATACTGGAATGAGTATTTTGGAAAAGGTTTTACTTACCCGGGAAAGGTTGTACTCGTTGATCCAAATACAAAACTGGATGATCTGCCAAAGAAACACAAATGGATAAAAGAAGAAAAGTTAGTTGTAAAACCAGATCAACTTTTTGGAAAACGAGGGAAACATGGTCTGATAAAAGCAAATGCGACTTTTGCAGAGGCAAAAAAATGGGTAAAAGAGCGGATGAACAAAGATACGAAAGTTGGGAAGGTTACCGATAAATTAACTCATTTTATCATCGAACCTTATGTACCACATAAAGGGGAGTTCTATGTAGCGATAAAAAGTAACCGTGATGGAGATACTATATATTTCTCAAATCATGGTGGAGTTGATATAGAATCTGTGTGGAATACAGTAGTAGAAATCCTTGTTCCTGTAGAAGAAGATATCAAAAAAATCAACATCGAAAGCAAACTACCAAAGGATACACCAAAAGATAAGAGAAAGATGTTTGCAGAGTTTATCAAGGGATTATTCACATTCTATAGGGAGCTGGGATATGCGTATTTAGAGATTAACCCATTTGTTGTATCAGGTAAAAACTTAGTACCACTTGATCTAGTTGCTCGAATTGATGACACTGCTCATTTTGAACTTAGTACCAAATGGGGAGATTTGGCTTTTCCTGCACCATTTGGAAGAAAACTTTCCAAAGAGGAAAAATACGTTAAAGAAATGGATGAAAAAAGTGGTGCTTCATTGAAACTAACGGTTCTAAACCCAAAGGGTAGAGTCTGGACTATGGTTGCCGGTGGTGGAGGTAGTGTAATTTACACTGATACAATTGTTGATCTTGGCTACCGTGATGAATTAGCGAATTATGGTGAATACAGTGGTAATCCAACAACTGATTTGACATATGAATATGCAAAAACAATTCTTGATCTTATGACCCGTGAGAAAGACCCAAAGGGTCGTCCAAAGTTTTTACTTGTTGGTGGAGGTATTGCAAACTTTACAGATGTTGCAAAAACATTTACAGGCATTACAATGGCACTTCGGGATTACAAGAAAAAACTCAAAGAAACTAATGTAAAGATTTATGTTCGACGTGGCGGACCAAACTATCAGGAGGGACTTCGCATTATGCGTGATCTTGGAAAAGAACTAGGAATTCCAATTGATGTTTATGGACCTGAGACCCATATGACACGTATTGTTGATATGGCATTAGGAGGGAAATAATGGAGGCGATTACCGTGACAAAAACTAAATCTAAACCGAAAAAACAGAAGAAAGATTATATAATAATGAGTAAAGATACAAAAGCAATCGTTTTTGGTTATCAACAAAGAGCAATACAGAGGATGCTTGATTTTGATTATATTTGTCGACGTGAAACACCGTCGGTGGTTATAATTGTCAATCCAACTCGTGATGGAATGCATAAATGTTTTTGGGGAACAAAAGAAATATTAATCCCTATGGTCAGAACACTTGACGAAGCGGCAAAACTTCATCCTGAAGCAGATTTCATGGTAAATTTTGCAAGTTTCCGATCTGCTTATCCAACGTCTAAAGAAGCACTTTTAACTAAAACTATTCGAACTGTTGCAATAATTGCAGAAGGTGTTCCTGAGCGTAGAACAAAGGAACTTATTAAAATTGCCAAAGAAAGAAACAAATGGATAATTGGTCCTGCAACAGTAGGTGGAATTGCAGCAGGTGGATTTAGAATAGGAAATACCGCAGGAATGCTTGATAACATTGTTGCATCAAAATTACATCGTCCGGGTAGCGTCGCATATGTTTCAAAATCTGGTGGACTTTCAAATGAGCTGAATAACATTATTGCAAGAAACACTGATGGAGTATACGAAGGAGTAGCAATTGGTGGTGACCGATATCCAGGTTCAACATTCATTGATCATCTCATGCGTTATGAAGCAAATCCAGATATAAAAATGACAGTACTACTTGGTGAAGTCGGTGGGATAGATGAATATGAAGTAGTAGAAGCAATAAAGAAAGGAAGAATAAAAAAACCGATTGTAGCATGGTGTATTGGGACTTGTTCAAAAGTATTCCCTGCAGAGGTTCAATTTGGACACGCCGGTGCACGAGCAGGAGCCGACCGGGAAACAGCGGATGCAAAAAACAAGGCACTAAAAGGGGCAGGTGCATACGTTCCAAATAGTTTTGATGATTTCGATGAACAAATTAAAAAAGCATATACCAAACTAGTAAAAAGCGGTAAACACAAACCAATACCAGATGTAGAACCCCCAACAATACCACTCGATTATGCAGTAGCGCTCAAACAGGGAGTAATAAGACGACCTGCAAATTTCATCTCAACAATTTCTGATGACCGAGGTGAAGAACTAAGATACTGCGGAGTAAAAATTAGTAAAATCTTTGAAGAAAAATGGGGCCTTGGCGGAGTCATTGGTCTATTATGGTTTAAGAAAAAACTACCACCCTGGGCAAGAGAATTCCTAGAGAGAGTAGTTCTACTTACTGCAGATCATGGACCAGCGGTCTCTGGTGCACATAACTCGATTGTTGCAGCACGTGCAGGAAAAGATCTGATCTCTTCACTCGTTAGTGGACTTCTTACAATTGGACCTCGATTTGGTGGTGCTGTTCAGGGTTCTGCGGATCATTTCACAAAGTATCTTTATGCTGGAGAAGAACCTAGTTTCATGGTTAAGGATATGAAGGGCAAGAACGTAAACATACAAGGTATCGGCCATAGGATTAAATCAGTAACAAACCCTGATGTTAGAGTTACAATTATGAAGGACTATGCAAAGAAAAATTTCCCAATTACAGAAACTCTAGATTATGCCTTGGAAGTAGAGAAACTTACAACGGCCAAAAGAAACAATTTGATTCTAAACGTAGATGGCTGTATTGGTGTTCTATGTTGCGACATGTTACGGGGAATTGGCTACTCTAGACAAGAGGTACGAGAATTCGTAGACCTAGGAATATTAAAGGAATATTAAATGCTCTTTTCGTACTTGGAAGAAGTATTGGATTTATGGGTCATATTATGGACCAGAAGCGTTTGAAAAGCAGGCTGTATAGACATCCGTGGGATGATATACAATATATGATGCCTGATAAACCCGAGGTGGTGAAATAAAATATGATGGAAGGTGTAAGTACAATGGTTGATGCACAATCAATTGAAAAGGCTAAAGAACACTTTGGTAGCATAGTTTCTGAGCAACTCGAACGTGTAGAACGTATGAAATCAGCGGAAGATTGGATCGATTATAAATCGTTGAAACCAATCATAATAGGTGTAGTTGGTGGAGATGGTATAGGACCATACATCTGTAAACATGCTCATAACGTTCTGGAGTTTCTACTTGCAGATGAAGTGAAAAATGGCAAAATTGAGTTCCGAGTGATTGAGGGGCTTACAATTGAAAATCGAGCCAAAGTAATGAAAGCAATTCCTGAGGATGTACTAGAAGAGATTAAGAAATGCCATGTATTATTAAAAGGCCCAACCACGACACCTAAGAAAGGTGACCCCTGGCCAAACATAGAAAGTGCGAATGTTTTTATGAGACGTGCACTAGACTTGTTTGCCAACGTTCGACCAGTGAGAGTACCTGATCAGGGGATTGACTGGATATTTTTCCGAGAAAATACAGAGGGTGCCTATGTCCTTGGAAGCAAGGGTGTCAATGTGACAAATGATCTAGCAGTAGATTTCAAGGTTATTACAACACAGGGTGCAGATCGTATCATTCGTTTGGCCTTTGACTACGCGAAGAAAAACAACATAAACAAAGTAACAGTGGTTACAAAAGCTAATGTAGTCAAAACTACAGATGGAAAATTCCTCAACATGGCAGAACAGGTCGCTAAGGAATATCCTGGTGTAGAGTGGGATGACTGGTTTATCGATATTATGACTGCAAAGCTCATTGATCCTGCTCGTCGATCACAGTTTAGAGTGATAGTACTTCCAAATCTCTATGGTGATATTTGTACTGATGAAGCAGCACAGATCCAAGGTGGAGTTGGCACAGCCGGCAGCGCAAACATTGGAAAACGATATGCAATGTTTGAAGCAATACATGGAACTGCACCCAGAATGGTACAAGAAGGCAGAGCACAATATGCTGATCCATCAAGTATCATCAAAGCAGCAGCTATGCTATTAAACCACATTGGCTATCCCGAAAAATCCAAGAAACTTGAGATGGCACTGGATATATGTAGCCAGTTCGAAAAGAAAATCAAGATCACAGGACGTGATGACGGAGCAACTGGAGAAGAATATGCCAAATATGTAATGGATACAATACAAGATCCCAACTTAGAAAAGAAGTGGAAAAGCTATCAATAAAATACTAGCCAAGATATATAAAGCATTAAAATATATGATGGCACCAATTGGTATGAGTTCTTCAGTAGAGGCAGTCAGGAAACATAAAGAGGGTGCCATTATTGATCTTTTTGTTACTACTGGTGCTAATGTTAACAAATTTCCAGCGGGCTATAATCAATGGCGGAAACGAATAGAAATAAAGGTTACCTCACCCCCAAAGGGTAATAAGGCTAACTTTGATGTTATTAGGACTTGTGCGGCATTTTTTAGTATACCTGTAAAGAATGTTTGGATTATATCTGGAAAAACTACTAAGGAAAAAACGATTCTGGTAAAGAACGTTTCCGTTAAGGCTGCTGTTAATATACTAAAGGAGTCTTTGAATGGATTATAAGAAATCCCTTGAAGATCTTGAAAAAGCGTTGTCTGAATTGCAGGAAGAGAACAAAAAAATTCCTATTATTGTTGAAGGGGAAAAAGATATTGAGGCGCTCCGTAAGCTGGATATCAATGGAACGATAATTAGTGTGAATGCTGGAGTTTCTCTTACTGATTTTTGTGACAAACTTGCTCATGAATATAAGGAGATAATCATTCTCACAGATTGGGATAGACGGGGTGGCTATCTTTGTCATACGATTAGGAAGAATCTCGAAGGACGTGTAAATTGCAATATACATTATCGTGGGATTTTCGCTAAAAACTCTATGATTAGGACTATTGAAGGATTACCTTCTTGGATTAAAACTATCAAGGAGAAAATTAGAAATTAGTAAAAAAGTTGGAACGAGAGGGTAAGCAATCTAATGAAGTTCCGGTGAGGACACTTAAAAATTATTGCTTATCCGCTCGGCTATACTATAATGAATATGGATATATAAATTTTGCCTAAAAACCTATAGACAATTGACGAAATTTATAGTTTTAAGTATGAACAATAGACTTACTCCTAAATTTTGGAGTTAAAAGGAGTCCAAGAATATTCTTTAATTTTTGAAATTTTGATATAGTAAAAAGTTAATACGTAATTGGATGCTATTTTCAAAATTGACAAGCTGCCCCAGCTGTCGTAAAGAAGTAGAAAAATCAAAGATAATAAGGATCGAAACAGCTGTTGGTACAAAAGTCACATGCTGTGAAAATTGTGTCACTTATTTTAAAATAAGAAGGAGATTAGATTAGTATAAAATGATCAAACATTTCTTTATTGTTTTGATTGATTTTATAAAGGGATAAATGTTACATATTTACATGTGAGGAGGTAAAAATATGGCGATTACTAATTTTTCTGAATGGATAAACAGTTTTTCAATTGAAAAAATTTTTAGTGGAGATTTTTCTTGGTTGGCCCCTATAATTTATCTTGTAATATCTATTGCTGTTTATTCAATTATTATCTGGCATTTTTACAGGTTTATTGCAAAACGTGATTGCTTTAAACTAAGTAAAGGTAAATATCCCAAACTCATAGGATTTTTAAAGTATTTCTTCTTATTTCCTTTCGTAGCATTCGTATTTTTCTTAGGGTTTTCTTTGTTGCTGCTTTTTTTGACCAGAGGTCTCGAAGTTGTGCAGGTACTTTCAACATCTTTTGCGATTGTAATGGCTATTAGGATTACTGCCTATTATAGTGAAGATCTTTCAAAGGATGTAGCCAAGATGCTTCCTTTTGCGCTACTTGGTGTCTTTCTGGTGGATCCTTCATATTTCAATTTTGATGTAACAATGTCTAATATAAACTCATTGCCACAGGAGGCAAATACCATTGCCATGTTTCTTTTCTTCATTATAATCATAGAATGGATATTAAGAGTAGCACTCACAATACGCTATGCCATAATTCCAAAGAAAGAAAAAGCTGTTCCTGAATTAGAAAAAAATGACAAATAAAGAATACAAATGCAAATACTGTAATAAAAAGATGCATAAGTTTGATTACGAAACATATAATGGTTATTGTGGTAAATGTAGAGAAATACTAGATTGGAAGAGAACACTTAGCGATCTTGAGTATTTAGAAAAATAAGTTTTTATATTTGATGAATTCCTAATTGATCTGCATATTCTTTAACCTGTAGAACTTCAGCCATGGAAACAGATCCAGAAATATCCTCATAGTCATATGCGTGATATTCAGGTCTATACTGTGCCATGATATTAACCACAGCATTTGGAAGGTTTTCAGCAATAAATTCCATAATCGGTTTTGAACAACATTCTACATGATTAGGCATTACCAAGTGTCTTATTATTATTTCACCATTATCATGAGCAATTTTATGATTTCTTTTAACAATTTCCAAGTAATTATCAACCTTGGACAGACGTTTAGCACATTCATCATTCCCATATTTAAAATCAGTTAGATACAAATCAATAACTCCATCAAGTAGCTTCATTGTTTCAGTAGAACAATACATATTTGAATTCCAAACTTGTGGAGTATTTTCATTACATAATTTCAATACTTTGAGAATGTAAAGTAAATTTGGAGTTGGATCACCACCAACCCAATTAACATTTCTTGCCCCCTGAGATTTTCTTTTAGAAATAATATCAACTAGTTTTTCTGGCTTAATATATAATCCACTGTTGACTTGACTTATATCCCAATTTTGACAAAAAACACAATGAAATGTGCAACCTGAAAAAAAGATTGTATGAGAGGGTACAAGAACTCTTTCTTCACCGATGTGTAAAAATTCAGAAGCAACACCAGATTCCTTTACTCCGCAATTACCAGATTTTTTTGTTCTATCAACTCCACATCTTCTCTCACAAAAACAACAATTCTGAAAAATCCTAGATGCAAGTTCAATTTTTAGATCAAAAAAAGATTGTTTAGGTTTAACATCAGAAAGTTTCAAATTTTGAAGTGATTCATCATGGTTTTTCCATAAATTATCAGTAGAATCTGAACTATCAAACGAGATTGGAGTATCTTTACACTGTAAGTATTTCGCAGTTCTATTTTCTTCCAATATACTAAAGTATTTTGAAAGAAGATTCCTAACATCTCCCATTGTTATTTGAAATGTGTTAAGGGATTTAAAAAACTATTTTTAGAGAGATTCTTCAATCATTGGAGATAATTGTTTGTCTTTGTAACCACGTTGTTGCATTGCACCTGATGGACATGATGCTACACATGCGCCACAGCCCATACACAGTGCTTCGTTAACTTTTGCATGTGATTTATCATCTTCTTTGACTAATTCAATTGCATTATAGGCACATACGGATATACAAGTACTACAACCAGAGCACAAATCTTCATCAACACAAGAGATAAGTGGCTCAGCCTCGAGTTCTTTTTTAGATAAAATATTTGCCGCACGGGCTGCAGCACCACTAGCCTGTGCAACGGAATCTTGTATGTCCTTTGGACCCTGGCAACAACCTGTGATAAATATTCCACCTGTAAATGTATCAATTGGTCTAAGCTTAGGATGAGCTTCTAATAAGAATCCATCTGGACTTTGAGAGATACGAAGAAGACGAGCAAAATCTGCAGCATCAACACGTGGAACAAGAGCGGGTACTAAAACAACAAGATCGGTGTTAATTTCAAAGAGTTTATTTGTTGTAGTATCAAAAATGTCAATTGTTAGATGATCACCAACATTTCTTACTTCTGATGGACGACCACGGAAAAAGTTTGTTTTCATCCCTCGTATTTTTCTATAAAATTCCTCGTAACCTTTACCAAAACTACGAATATCCGTGTAACAAACATTTATCTCAACATCATCCCCGAGTTTCTCTTTTAATAGATAAACATGTTTAAGTGCACTCATGCAACCAATACGACAACACCATGTACATTGTGTTTCATCTCTAGAACCCACACATAAAATGTACGTGATGCTCTTCGGTTTTTCACCATTTGATGGACGAAGGATTTCTCCCACAGTTGGACCAGAAGAGCTAATCAAGCGTTCCATTTGAAGAGACGTAATTACATCATCAGATTGAGCATAACCATACTCATATAATGATGCAGGATCCAACAAATCATAGCCTGTGGCAACAACTATTGCACCAACGTTAACTTCTATTTCCTCATCTTTTTGTTTGAAATCAATTGCACTCGCTTCACAGGCTTCAACACATAGTGGCTCTGTACCACATTTTCCACGTGTAAGCATTAAACAATTCTCAGCATCAACAGTACACTTGAGAGGGATTGCCTGTGGAAACGGCATATAAATTGCACTACGTTTTCCCATTCCTTCATCGAATTCACTTGGAATTCGATCTTTAAGTCTACAAGCAGCTATACAGTCTCCACAACCTGTACATTTGTCCATATCAACGTAACGAGCTTTCTTTTTGATTTTAACAGTGTAGTTTCCAATACTTCCCTCTACGCCTACAACTTCGGAGTAAGTTAAAAGTTCTACATTTGGATGATTTGCAACCTCCATCATCTTTGGTGTCAAAATACAACTAGAGCAATCAAGTGTTGGAAACGTTTTATCAAGTTGAGCCATACGACCGCCAATGCTCGGGTTTCTTTCTACCAAATAAACCTTATGGCCCTCCTCAGCTAAGTCTAATGCAGCTTGAATACCGGAAATTCCTCCACCAATGACTAGGGCTTCAGGAGTAACATTTATTTTTGAAGTTTCAAGTGGCTCTAAAAGTTTGGCTTTTGCAACTGCACCACGGACTAGTGCCTTTGCTTTCTTTGTCGAACGCTCTTTATTATCATGTGCCCAAGAGCATTGTTCACGAATATTTGCTATTTCAAGATTAAAAGCATTAACCCCACCCGCTTCTACAACCCCTCTAAATGTATGCTCATGCATACGAGGAGAGCAACATGCAACAACAACTCCGTCGAGTTTATGTTTTTTAATCGAATCCTTGATAATATTAGCACCAACATCGGAGCACATATATTTGTAATCCTTGCTGACCACAACGCCATCTATTGTTTTTGCATATTCTGTTAGTTTTTTTACATCTACAGATGAAGCTATGTTAATACCGCAATGACAGACAAAAACACCAATTTTGTTGCTCATGTTATTTATCTCCCAGATTAAGTTTGTCAACAGGGCTTAAGTTCAGATCAAGGCCGAGTTTATCTTTTGATATTCCAAATGATAGACCCAAAAGTTGTGAGAGATAGAGCACTGGAACCTCGAGTTTTGCTGCCACTGTTTCACCAGCTTTTGTTTGCTTTGCATCATATTGACGATGACACCATGGGCAAACATCAATAAAAACATCAAACCCTTTTTCCTGCACTTTTTGAAGTTTCTGGCCAGTTTTTGTTAAAGCTGATTCTGGGAGATTTGCCGTTAAAAGACCTCCACAGCAATCAATTTTTTCAGGATAATCTATTGGTTTTGCACCAATTGCCTTAAGAATATTTTCCATTTCCTGTGGATTTTCAGAGTCGACCGGTCTACCAATCTCACTAGGTCTAAATAGGTGACATCCATAATGAGTAGCTACTTTAAGGTCCTTTAAAGGTTTCTTCACTTTTTCTTTAATCTTGTCAATTCCGATGACATTGTGTAATAAATCAACCGTTTGAACAATATTAGCTTGACCAGTATATTTTAATCCCTCATCTTGTAGGAATTTGTTGACCCTTTCATTCATAGCAGGGTCAGTATCAAGAATACGTTTGCATTCACTGAGTGCTAAATGGCAAATGGGGCAAGGGGTTAAAACATCCAAACCTTCTTTTTCAGCAATGGCTAGGTTTCTTGCAGAGAGAGTTAATGTTAACATTTGATTAACACTTTTAAGAGGTTCTCCACAGCAAGAAAAGCCCTTTATATCAACAAGTTCAATGTCAAAAAGTGGCAAAACCTCTCTAATTGACATTTCTAAAGCATATTGTTCAGTTGGCATCACACAACCGGGATATAGCGCATATTTTTTCATTAAAATCTCCATTAAACCTTTTCAACTGCAATTTTTGAAAGCATTGTTTGAAATTTTGCTGGATCGGTTGGTTTAGAGATCTCAGGAAGACCAAGATCAGATCTGCTCTTAGTTTTATTGTCACGAGTTGTAACACTTTTTACATCTTGAAGAAGACCAATAGATAAAACTGATTGAAGCATTGCTGTATAATTACCAGGAATTTGTTTTCCACTTGCAACTGCCAGATTCTTAAGTGCAAACAAAATTTCTACGGGGGCTACTTTTTGAGGGCAACGTTCACGGCATTTGAAACAGCTCATGCATGTCCAAATGACATCGGAATTTACCATCTCATCAATTAGTCCTCTTTTGAGAAGCGCGACAATTTTATGAGGTTCAAGTTCTAGAAGTTTGTGTGCCTCACATCCAGATGTACACTTAGCACACTGGTAACAATAATCAGATATTTCATCCTGAAGTTTGCATAAGCGTTCGTTTATCTCCCTCTGTAATTCAGTTTGTGGCTCCCCCATAGAAGTCAAATCTGTGATACTCATAGATATCA
>SMTZ1_10006354_pt1 | contig 11889 bp, 9 predicted proteins | sample DeeMarSWOR136_30_FD_25667 | JGI IMG/M metagenome (IMG submission 25667) | reverse complement strand
GACGATAAAAGATGGATGTTAAAATATTCCAATTTAACGGTTGTAATATGTGCTTTAATGAAACCTTACTTTTAAAGTTAGATTCTCATCATAAAGTACAATACATAGCTGAACCAAAAACCTGGAAAGGAGAAAAAACGGAAGTTGCTGTGATTACGGGATATATATTACCGAGTGATATAGAACAACTAGAAAAAATAAAGGAAAATTCAGCTAAAATCATTGCTTTTGGGAATTGTACAACCATGGGGGGCGTTTTTGCTTTAGCAAATCAACATGGCTATGAAGTTTCGCCTTTAAAAAACTATATTACTAATTGCTTAAACGTGAATAGCTGTTTGGGGGAAATTGAGGAGTTGAATGCATTGATTAACGGAGATGAACCAGTAAAGCTTAAACCACTTTGCGAGGTGTGTCATCGTAGAGCAACTTGTGATTATTTAGATATTGTACAACGCCAAATTGAATTAGATGATAGTGAAACTTGTTATAACGATTTGGGGTTTCTTTGTAATGGGTTTATTGCTAAAGAATGTAAAGAAAAATGTATCAATTATAACACTCCTTGCAGAGGTTGCAAACCAATGGTTGAAAGATCTGGGATACGTATGTTAGGAATGTTTGGCACCCTTATGGGAAATATTGAAATGGCTACTGAGCATTCAGAAAAAGGAGCAACAGATAAACTTGCTGATGCTGAAGATGACGTAACAAGAAGTCTACCTGATATTCTTGGAAATTTCTTTAGATTTACATTACCCACATCCGGATTACCTAAAGGAAGAATAGCATCCTCAGGAAAGTTGATAGAAGATGTTTTCACCGGGAGATTAATTGAAGAATTACCATTGATTACAGGATTATTAGGAGGAACTAATTCGATCTCACTAACACTGAAAGTTATTGAATCATATGAAAAAGCAAATCAAATCGAGATAAGTGAACAAGCAAAAAAGTATCGTGAAGAATTATTGAAACTAGAGGTAGATTTGAAAAAGTCTGTTGAGAATGAAGATGCGAAACAATATAAGGAAATTACTGAGAAAATAAGGAAAATCGCAGGAAATATGAATTTATCTAATGTGTTTTTTGGTGGCTTTAAATCAAAAATTAATGAAAATGATAATTTTGAGGAATATAAAACCCACGTTTTTGAAGTGGTTGAAGGAACCTATCAGAATGGTTCAGTAGAATATAGTATAGATTCTGATGGAATTATAAAAGAAATTAAAATTAAAGAGGGAAAAGTATGAGTTTTGAATTATTGAGAAAAGAGATTATAGATGCAGGGTTATGTCAAGGATGCGGTTTATGTGCTGGTTCATGTAAACATATTGAGATGGAGGTAAAGCGACCTGCTTTAAAAGACTATTGTATATTAGAGAGAAATGGGCAAGACTGTGGTAAATGCTATGAAAATTGTCCTCAAGTTATCCAGAAAAAGTTTAAAGAAAAACAACCATTAGGGATTTATTCTTTAAGAAGTAAGAATCCTGAAATTTTAGCTAAAGCTGCAAGTGGGGGTGTTGTTACTACAATTGCTAAAGAATTATTAGATAATCATACTCTTAAAGAAATAGTAATGGTTCAAGATCTGGACGAAAAACCTGAAGCAGACATAGTTTCTGATTCTAATGAGGTTATAAGTAAAGCAGGAGTAATCTATGGCCGCTCTGGTGTTCTTGAAAAACTTGTAGAACTTGCTGGAGATACTTTTGACCCAATAGGAATTGTTGGAGTCCCTTGTGAGATGAGAGGGGTTGCTGAATTAGAGGAAGAGATGAATAGAGAGATATTAAAAATAGGTTTATTTTGTAACTCACACATGAGGACTGAACAAACTGATAAGGGAATTATCTGTTCTCCATGCTGTAATGGATGTCCCTCAGGTGTTAATGCTCAAGGATATATTTCGTTAATAAGAGAGGGCGAATATCAAGAAGCTGTAAATTTAATACGTGAAAACAACCCTCTTCCTTCGATATGTGGAAGAATTTGTACTAATGAGTGCGAACATGGTTGTACATTGATTGGAGATGACCATCCCGTTGCAATTAGAGAATTAAAGAAATTTGTAACAGAATGGGAAATTGAACAAGCCAAAAAGGCTTCGAAGTCAAAAAGAAAGTCTAAAAAGAATGCAAAAAAGGTTGCAATAATTGGATCTGGACCTGCAGGCTTAACAGCAGGATATTTTCTGGAAAAAATGGGTTATGCTCCGACTATATTTGAAAAATCCGATCAAACAGGAGGTATGCTCAGATTCGGAGTACCACAATTTAGATTGCCAAATTATGTATTAGATTATGATGTAAGTAAAATAAAAGATTCTGGAGTCGAAATTGTACTTAATAAACCTCTAGGACCAGATATGACGATTGAAGATTTACAAAATGATGGATTTGAAGCAGTTTTCATTGCTACTGGGCAATATAAGCCTCGAACTTTACATTTAGAAGGTGAAGACCTTCCTAATGTTCATGTAGCGATCAGTTTTCTTATGGATAGAAAATATCGTTACTGGGAAAATAAAGAAGAATTTAAGGGAAAAACGATAGGAATAATTGGAGGAGGACCTGTAGCTGTTGATGTTGCTCAAACAGCTCTTAGATTAGGTGCAGAAAAAGTAAATCTTGTAGATATTATGTCAGAGAAGCAACTTGAATTGGTTTTAAAAGATATCCCCGAAAATGAAATGAAATTTATGAAATATCATTTCGAAACATCCACTTCTAAAATTACTCTAAATAAGGAAGGTAAATTGGTATTAAATTGTTATAATATTGAATGGGGAACACCCGATGAAAATGGAAGACGATCCTTGAATAAAGTTAACGGTTCTGATTATGAAATTCCAATAGATTCTATTATAATTGCTGTCGGTCAAGCTGTGGATTTTGAACAAATTGATATTGCTACTAATAATTTATTAGAAAAAGAGAGAGGTAAAATTAAAGTTAATGAAGTTACCTTTGAAACTAATATACCAGGAGTATTTGCAGGTGGCGATATCATTAATAATTCAAAAGCAGTGGCTATAGCAGCAATCGCTCATGGCAAGGAAGCAGCAATCTCAATTGATCGATATCTGAAAGGAGAGAATTTAATCGAAGGGAGATATAAACAAAATAAAATGTTTTTCACAGGGCCAAAGAAACCTCCAAAAGATTATTCACTTAAACCAAGTACCTTAGATGAAGACACAGAAGAGATTGCATGGAGTTTTGATGAGATTGAAGAAAAATTCAATGAAGAGATGGCAATACAAGAAGCACGTCGATGTTTAAGCTGTAATCATTTCTGTTCACATTGTCAAGACTTTCCCGCTATATATTCAGATCTAACTGCTGGAGAAGTTGGGTCTGAAAAAGGTTTTACTACAGTTGTTGCATGGACTGAAAAAGGGAAAGAAATTATTGAGAATGCCATCAATAATGACTTATTTGAACAAGGAAAAGTAAATGAGGGAGAAATCAATGTAGCAATTAATCTCAAATCAAAACGAGAATTATTGGCATTTGAAAAAACACCACGACAACAGGTTTTAGATTATGTAACACTGCAAGGATCAAGTACAATTAGTGAAATGGCAAAGAATCTGAGATTAGAACCTAAAAAAGTAAGATATGAAGCACTTAGGTTAGCGCAGTTAATGAAAATCGAAATGAAAGTTGAACCAGAGATGGAAGAACCAATCTTTACTTTAATATGCGAATAAAATAAATTAAAAAATGATATGAGGTAAAAAAATATGAAATTTGATATGGAATTAAACGTTTGTGGGTTAGTATGCCCTGTTCCTGCATTAAAAACCAAAAAGCAACTAATGAAAATGAGACCGGGAACAGTATTGAAGGTTATTACTGATTATAAACCTGCAAGCGAATCTGTCCCACGTGATTTACTTAAACAAACTAAACATAAGCACCTGGGAACAGACTTTCTAGAAGATGATGAATTATGGAATATTTATTTCGAAGCTGTTAAATAGATATTCATACATTTAAACAATACTTTTTTTTTGTTATTTTTTAATTTTTAAAATATTATATAAACATTTTAAAATTACTCAATATCTTTTTTATTATGAGTGAAAATACTGATAATTATGGAGAGGCTTTTCAACAAAAATCAAAATATCAAAGAGACAATCTACCACAACATTATTTGGATTGGGAAAAGAAGCCTAAAACATATAAAAAATATGTGGACGCTATAGAGGTTATCCCCCTACCCAAACCCAATTTTGATGAAAATATTAAGTTTTGGAATATTATTGTTAATAGGCATTCTACTCGAAAGTTTGGAAACGAACCCTTATCTTTAATGGACTTAAGTCTCTTGCTATTTAGTATGGTGGGGCTTACGAGAATATTTCCTCAGTTTGCTTTTCGTACAACCCCTTCAGCGGGTGGTCTTTATCCGATTGAAGTATACCCCGTAATAAATAATGTTTCAGATCTTAAACAAGGTATATATCACTATAATATTGAAGAACACTCTCTTGAATTATTAAAAATAGGAGATTTTCGTCAAGCAGTAGCAAAGGGTTGTTTGGATCAGAAAATGGCATTTAAATCTGCTGTAAACTTTATTTGGACCTCAATAATGGAGAGATCGAAATGGAAATATTTACAAAGGTGTTATAGATACATCTATTTAGACGTTGGGCATATCGGACAAAATTTTTATTTAACAGCAGAAGCTCTTGGTTTAGGGGCTTGTACAATTGGAGCGATTTATGATGATGAATTAAATAGCCTATTAGAAATTGACGGAAAAAATGAAACTGCGATTTATGTTGGAGTTATTGGAAAAAAATAATTCACAATAAAATTAAAAAAAAATGAAATTTAAGATTATTTTTTACGCTTTTTAAAAATTATAATCACAACTGCTATTACTACTAGAGCTATAGCTCCAATGATAATAATAAGAAACCAATTGATACCTCCTGGGGTTATAGGTGGAGTATAGTGTATGATAGACATCATATAGGCAATTTCATTTTCCCATAATTCTTGCGCATCTGAATAAGTTGAATCATCAGTATCATCCATATAAGTAGTTATAAGCATAGCATTGGCAATTGATCGCCCTCCAGCTCCAAGGATTATAGCAGCTCCTTCTGTTTGAAATGAACTTGTTAGTCCAGCAATAGCTGTAGCATTGCTATAAAGGGTCAAATTGCATACATCAGTAGCGACATAGTCATACGTACTATTTATTGAGGTTGCTCCAAATTCCGCAGGTGTATTAAAAATTGGGTGGGGATTGTCCCAGATATATATAGTTTGAGGTGCGCTAAAAGTATCCCCTGTAGGTTCAAATCCCAGATAATCCCATAATGTATTTCCAGAACTTACACCATATACATAAGAACTTATTATTAAATGACCACCAGATTTTACATAATTTAAAACATCACCAAAATAACTTCCAATGTATGCCGCAGGATTATCAATTATAGCGAGAGGATATTCATCAAAGCTCATACTCAAGTTAAAGTAATATATATTGTGAGTCAAGTAGAATGAAACGCCTAAATCATTGAGAGCATTAGTGACTGGAGCTCTATAGTAGTTATCATTGGGATCTGGCCCACCTATTTGATCTAAATATAATAAAACTTCCGCCTGAGAAGCTGTTAGCCAATTTATAAGATTAATCCCATATTGCAAATTATCATAACTCGGCATAGAGCTGTCCCTTAAGGTTGCAAAATCTGCCATTAAAATTACTCTTCCTTTTCCAAACTCCTGACCTCCAACAATAATTTCATCCGCATTATTTCCCCATATGGGATAGGCACTTCCACTATAAACAATTAAACCTGGTGCAAGTGCTGTAATTTGACTGCAACCCTCTAAAGTCGGATGTTCAACGGTATAGGTTACTGTATTGGAACCACCGTCTGTTAGATTCATAGAGAGACCAAAATTTGAATAAAGGTAATTTATGTTAGTATCTTCAGTCACTGAACCCGGATTTTCACCTATCGTTATAATTCCTCCACCATTATTTACCCAATTTGTAACAGCTGAAACTTCACTAGCAGTAAAGTTTAGATCAGGTAGACATATTATCAGGGCATCATAGGGAGCTAAATTGTTAGTAGTAAGATTTCCAGTAGCCGAAGGATAGAGTTTGTCAATAGTATAAGATCTATTCACAAGGTTATCTCTTAAAATTTCATAATTACCTGGTGCTGTAGCTAAAGAATCCCAAGGATCTATTCCATAGTATGGAAAATGAGACAAATCGAATAGTATCCGCCCTTTTGGTCTCGGGCAAAGCCATTCAATTGCATCTATAATAAGATCGTCTGCATTTAACATAAAATTACTAAGAATATGAATTACTTTTCCTCCACTTAAGATTGCGGGATCATAAGCGACAACCGAAACATCATCGGTATCTCCTTGTCTAAAAGCAATTTTATAAAAATCATTTGACACAACACTTCCTTGAAGAGCAACCCAATCTAATACTGCCCAATTTAAAGGTGAGATCGTGAAAGTATCATCAATGTTATATGATTTTGAAGACGGATGACGCATTGAAATGTTATTTATAGGGGAACTCAAATAAGTCCAATAAGTAAGTCTCCCGTCATCACCTGCAGATTCTGGAATTAAAATACCAAAATAACATAAATAAGCTAAGGCACTGTCAAAACTAAGAATTGCTCCTCCTCCAAGCCAGAATTCTTTTACGTAATTAGTAATATTTTCTCGTGGTACATTATCTGCCAAAATTAGAATATCAAAATTCACGGTTTTTAGTTTATGATTGTAAATATCATCGCATGTAAGTTCTGAAACTTGATAGCCAGAATTTATTAGATTTGCTTTAATATCAGTGTAATTATTCGTTAAAGTAGCTACACTAACGTATGATGGTAATGTTACATTAGGTTCATTATAAATGGCAATACGGATATTTCGTGAAACGAATTGTGAGGTTTTAGGAACAAGATCGTTATTAAAAAGCTCATCTTTTAATGGAATCTTGTAAAAGCTGAACGTTGTTGCAAAGATTAAAATAAAGATCAATATTTCTTTCATAATTTGAGAATTTTTGTTTTTCATATTAACCAACATCAAACTGGTTGTTTTTTGCGTTTTTTATTAGATAAATAAGTATTAAAACGCGTAATTGATATTTATTTTTAACGAAGTTTAATTTCTAGACAAAAAGTTCTAAAACGGAAAAGGATAAGCATCTCTCTATTATTTTCTTTAAGATATACTATGCTGCAAAAAAATTAGAGATTAGAGAAAATTTTTACATTATTAACCTTTTTAAGAAAAGATATAATACTTTGAATTAAACTCAGTTTTTCTCTATATTTAATTTAAGTTGAATAAGGTATGATATCATGGATAATGAAAAGGAAGATTCACGATTCAAAGAACTACTAAATAAATCTTTCCATATGATTTTAAACCCCAGTCATATTTTTTATACTATAATATTTGTTGCAATAGTTGTAATTATTGCTTTATTAAGTTTTAGTCCAAATCCGAGTATTGGAAATGGAATTGTATTTATTGCGACCACTTTTTCAATAACATATTTAATCTTAATGTTAATTGGCATTTTCCCTAAAAGTAATTCTTTTCTATTTTCATCAGAGAAAATTGTCGCTCCCAAAAAACTAATAAGTTTCGCAGTATGTTTTGGGATTAGTTTTATTATTCTAATAATCTACTTTGTATTTGGTTCTTCGTCCCAATTACCCATTGAATTTTTGGGGTGGGATATTTTTCTTCCAGCATTCTTTATAATTATTTATTTTGCTTGGAATCTAGTTCAAATTTTATTTCTTAGAATCCTTTTTGAGAATTTATCAGTAAAATTTAACGATAAACTAATTTCAGGTGAGATTAGTTCAAATAGAAATGAATTCTTGAGTTTAGTTTTTCTAATAATAGGATTCATTCTTCCCGTTTTAATTCAATTAGGAACATATTTTGGATTTTTGCCGTATTTTCAACCTCAAAACCCTGGTGATCCTTTAGATGCGGTGTATTGGTACAACGGTTGGAATATAGCAATGTATATTGTAATCGCAATTACATCATGGCGTTTAATCACTCTTTATATTAAGAGTAAACGAAATGATACTCCTAATATTTTTTCCTCTATTTTTTATATTTTAATATGGTTAGTTATTTGGTATAGATCTTTTAGTTTCATCTACTCTTTTAAGACAGTTACTCAAACCACAGGAGTAGATATTTTTAGAGTTATCATTGATGTTCTATTAATGATTTTTACTGCTATTATGGTTTTACGGGGTTTAGGAAGTAAAATATTAAAATTTCGTATTTTTAATCAAAATAATTTAGCGTTCTTTTTATTCGCATTCACTATTCTCTATATTGAAGGACAGATTATAATGATTACAGGAGCTGGTTCGATCACAGGGAGTTATACTAGTCGTAGTCAAATTAATTTGGTAAATAATTTTCTAATATTACTTGTTACAATTATTTTTTATTGGTGGTATTCCGAATATATATTAGAAAGAAAAGGGTTGATCTTTAAGAAAAATTTTAAGCAACAGGAAGTTATAACGATCGTTAAAGATTTTAAAGATTACTTGGAAAACAGCGGCGCTTTAGATTCAAACAAAATTACTGATTGGGAATTTAATAATTTTTTGCAAAGAAAGAAATTAAAAATTAAAGATTTTGAAGAATCCACTACCGAAGAAAAAAAACCGCATAATTTATCTTAGAACAAACAAGTAATGAAAACAATTAAAATTATTATTACTTTTTAATAATTTAAAGATATTCATGACAAATTTACAGGAAAGATTTCAGGAAGTTCAAAAATCAAAAGATCCTGAAGAGTTCAATAACTTTTTAATCGAAATAAGTAAAAATCTTACTAAAGAATCATCTACTATTGTAAGAGCTATAGTAAATGATTTAGAGCTTGATCTTTTAGAAAAAATTAAACTCAATTTGGTTTATGTAATAGGGGAACTAGGAGAAAAGTATTCTATTGAAAATTCACTATATAATTTTCTTTTAGATAGCTATTTTAATTCAGATCGTTGGATAAGAGAAGAGATTTTACAAGCATTAATCAAAATCTCAAAAACTTTAAGTTATACTGAAGCACTATCAAAAATTTTAAAATTTGCCCTGAATGAAGATTATAAACCTATTAAATTGAAAGCATTAAAAATTCTTCAACTTCTAGGAAAAATACCACATTCATTTATTATTATACTTTTAAAGTTATTAGGATCCGCCGATTCTGAAATCGATAATATTAGTATTCAATTATTTCAAAGCCTTATACCGAATGAAAAAACATTATTTGAATATCTTAATAGTAATCATAATTATCAGCTATTAAATAAAAACAATATTAGAATATTGCTTATTACTTATCTTAATTCAGTAAGTGATATAGAAGTTTATATGAAAAAGATTAATGCATTCTCCTGGGAAAAGAAGTTTAAGGACTTATTTATTGATGAAATGAATATTTATCGTAGAATTTTAACTAGGAAATTTTAAGTTTATTAGTAAGCTTCCTCGTAAGAAAGAACAATCTCCTCTAATTTTTCGTCAGAAAACATTATTTGATTGAAAATCTTAATTAGAATTTTAATAATTTCTCTAGGATTTCCCTTAGCGTTTTTATGAATATTCCTTAAGATTTTTTCATTTAAAGGGAAAAATTTATCAAAACTTTCCTCATACGTTTCAACAAATTTAATATTTTCTAAAAAAATCCTCATATTATTTTGATAAAACTCCAAAGTATCATCCGCATCGAACTCTCTTAAAAATACAGGTTCCATGAATTTGATTATTGAGTCAGTATCAATATCATGAATTATCTTTTTTATTTCTTCCAAGGAACTCAAAGAATTTAGGGTAATAATTATACGCAATCCTTTAATTTGGTTTAACTTTAATATCTTATGGATTACTTTTTCTGAAACGATCGTTTCTGGTCTTGGTTTATTACCATAAAGCCATTTAGGATCAAAAACTTCCTCTATATCTTCTAAATCTTTTCCTTCTTCGATAGGTTTTATCATCGTAATTACTTTTTCGAAATCATCAATAAAGATAACGGTACCTAATTTTGAGTTTTCAATCATCAATTTTAACATAGTAAATGCTGTTTTACTATTTCTGAGATCATGCATTAAACTAAGTCTTGATAATTCCCTTACATTCATTAATTCACCTAAGAGCCAACCTTCTGCTTCAATTTTTTTATAAGGATCCAATTGATGGGTGGTAATGCCATTTATAATATCGATTAATGCTGACCTTTCACTAGGTTCAAACTTAGTAGATAATTTTTCGAACGCCGCTTTTCTAACTTTTTCAATATCCACAACGTGGAAAAAACCAAATCTTCTTTCCAAAGCGCCCCATTCATTACACAACTGATTTACAATGTTTCTTAACGGTTCTACTCCGATAGCTTCCACAAATTCTGAATAAGTATTATAGAAGAACTTATTTGATACTTTCTCTAATGAGATGTAAATAGTATTATGATAATATAATTTATTCTTAAGAGCCCAAAATAAGTGAGTTTTTCCAGTACCTACATCCCCTATCACAGGAAAAATGAAGTTCTCATCCCTTTCAATTGTCTCTTTAAGAGATTCTAATAAATTTTTTCTCGATTTAACAAAATCTGATTCTTCTTCAATTTCTCCCGTACTGACGAATTTTTTAAAAGGGTTCAATCCTAATTTTAAAAAATTCATTAATTTAGCTTTTTTATTCTCATATAGAAGCATGATGGTTTTATAACGTTTAAATTTTTAATTCTTCGATACCCAAAATTATGATATATTCAACTACTTTATCATTCACATTCATTAAGGGTTCATAACTAACATTTAAATTTTCATGTTTATCTCTACCTACAATAAGGCAATCATAAAAAACGGAATCACCTCTATAATCAATTACAACCCTATCTGCTACTATAATACCATTTAAAATCTTAGAAACAGGGTTTTTAAGAATTTCTCCTTTAAAGAATTCCAAGTGATTGATTTCAAAATCAAAATCGTGCAGATAGAGGCCTGATGTATGAAGTAAATTTAAAGTAAAAGGAAAGGCATCCGAAAACTGTCCTTCATCATAAAGTTGCATAATTTCACTCGGAATCAACACACAATAATCAATTTCTGAGAAATCCTCATCCCAATGATAATTTTCTTTCTTTGAGTAAGCAGATTTCTTATTCGAAATGATCTCAAATCCAACCTTCAATCCATCATTAATGTAAATCCCTTCTAGATTTGAAATCTTAATATTATCTGAAAAGATTATTGAATTATCTTCGTCATTACATTTTGTAATAATTGACCCTAAAAACTCACCTTCAGTTTTTATTTCCTTCAAGGAATCGTATAAAATGTTGCTATTTACAACACTCATCTCGGTTTCAATGATCGTTTATTTTCTTTGTATATCTGAATAACCACTATTATAACAATAATATTATATATCATAATATAATTATTTATGTTTATTAAGGAGATAATTTTGGATGAATGAGCTCATATAGTATTACAAGTAAAGTTGCTGAACTTTCAAAATTAGACTTACTTAAAAGAGCAAGTGAATTCATTTTTTCTACGGGTCTGAATGATGGTGCATCGAAGTTATGTAAAGCGAATATGAAATATGGGCTTTCTCAATTTCAATTCATACAAGAAAAGTATGGATTTAAACCCAAAGCAACCTTTATATCTTCTCCCGATGAAACCATCTCAAGAAATAATTTTAGATGGAATTCAGGATTAGGATACGGAGGTAGATTAAACTGGGGAAATGGAAGAGAAAAAATTATCTTTCTGAATATAAAGCCTAATTGTTGTGGAAT
>SMTZ1_10006806_pt1 | contig 11891 bp, 10 predicted proteins | sample DeeMarSWOR136_30_FD_25667 | JGI IMG/M metagenome (IMG submission 25667) | reverse complement strand
GGAGCTGCCATTGCACTCGCCGTACTGTTTGCCCCATTCGGCACAACTAATAAAGTTGATGTAGATGTTGCTATCCATAGTAGAAGTGACTCCAAATTAATATGGAACTATAATCATACATATAGCGGTGGGATCGGCAGCTCACCACAAAGATTAACAAAAGCATTAATGAAGCATATATCAAAGAAATTTCCTTATTCTAAGAAATAGGGTAAGGGTTTCATTTTATTCTTTTAATTGTCTACGCAATAGTGCGATGGAGGCCTAGTCTTTTCCAATTAATACTCTATCTTTCTTAAAATATTTCTTATTCACTCAAACTGTAATATCGATAATTTCCTCAAAAATTATCCCCGAAAAAGACTGTCAAGATTTATGACGTGTTTGACACTGAAAAACGGGTATAATTGTTGAAAATTAGGGAAAGGCAAAATTTCAGAAAAATTCTCTAAGTTGCTGATTTTTAAGGGATATCAGGGGAAAAAATGTGGGGCGCCTGGCCGGACTCGAACCGGCGACACAGGGATTAGGAATCCCTTGCTCTATCCTTACTGAGCTACAGGCGCACTCTGGAGGAATGTTTCCGTAAATTCAAATATAACGGAAAGAGGCTTGTAATTCAATTGATTGTATGAGATTGCCGCACGTTGTTCGCAATGACACGAAGGTGATATTGCCGCGCTTCACTCGCAATGATACGGAGTTGAGATTACCACACTACGTTCGCAACGAAAATTATTATGCCTTGAAATAATTGGGGACAGTCCCCAATTTTTCTAACCAATTTTTCTAAAAGGTCTATTTTCAAAGCAAATAATAAAATCCTACCCTTTTAGCTATCTTTACCTTGAGAGATCTTTACGAGTTTATCTTTGAGCAGGCAGTTTCTTTTGACCGGCTTGTCGTTCTTGATGGCGATATAAAGCGCCTTGTAGGAACCGACGATCACGCTCAACTTTTTGGCACGGGTCAGAGCCGTGTAAAACAGGTTCCTCTGAAGCATGATGTAATGCTGGGTCAGAAGCGGCATCACCACTGACTGGTACTCGCTGCCCTGGGATTTATGGACTGAGACCGCATAGGCAAGAGTCAGATCATCCATCTCCTCTTTTTCATAAGGCACCGGCCTGCCGTAGAAATCCACCTCGACTCTGTATCGGTCTCTATCAATATGAGAGACGACACCGATATCCCCGTTAAAGACCTCCTTGTCGTAATTGTTCCTGACCTGCATCACTTTATCATGAACTTTAATCAGCCGGTTGCCGAATTTCAGGCCCTCCCATCTGGGATTGAGCCTCTGCTGGAGTTCTCTATTCAAGTTATCCACTCCCACCAGTCCTCTGTACATCGGGCTTATGACCTGGATCTGCGGGGAGAGCGGTTCTACGTTCAATTTTTCAGGAATCCGTTTCGTGCAGAGACTGATGATGGTCTCGAATACCTTCTGTTCATCATTTTGACTGATGAAGTAGAAATCAGCATCCTTGTCGCCCTTCTCCGGTTTGATTATCGACTGGCCGTGATTCACCCGATGCGCGTTTTGCACGATGAGGCTGTCTTTTGCCTGGCGGAATATCTCATCGAGCCTGACAACCTCTACCCTCTTTGAGTCGATGATGTCCCGCAGCAAGTTGCCAGGACCGACTGAGGGCAGTTGGTCCTTATCTCCGACCAGGATCAGACGCATCCAGTTGGGGACAGCGTTGATCAAATGAAACATGAGGGGAAGGTCCACCATGGAAAACTCATCGACGATCAACGCATCGCCGCTCAGCGGGTATTTTTCGCTGCGCCTGAAGATTCCCGCTTTGGGATTGTATTCCAGGATGCGGTGAATGGTTTTTGCTTCCCTTTCTGTGGCCTCGCTCAACCTTTTGGCGGCTCTTCCTGTCGGCGCTGCTAGCAGGACATTCTTTCCCCACTTACGAAAAATATCCACAACAGCCTTGATGATGGTTGTTTTACCGGTCCCAGGGCCTCCGGTGATGACCAGGAATTTCCTGTTGAAACATTCTTTTATGGCGAATCTCTGCATGGATGAAAATTCAAGTGTGAGCTCCTCCTCAACCCCGGAAATCGCCTTGTCTATGTCGAAATCAGGAGTCAAAAAAGGAAGTGCGGCCAGTTTGCATATCGAGTAGGCAACTTCTTCTTCAGCCTTATGGAAAAAAGGAAGATAGAGCGCAGTGTCTGAATGGACCTTTTCAGCGATTATTGATTTTTGCTTCTTCAGTTCCCCGACCGCCTCCTTTACTCTCCTCTCTTCAATCTCCAGCTCCTTCATGAAGTTCTTCTCAAGATCACTCTGGAGAGAAAAGACATGCCCCTGTTCGTTATCCTTTTCCATGAGATAGAGGGCAAAGGCCTTTATTCGCTCCGGGGAAGAGGGGCTCACGCCCAGCTTCAGGGCCATCTGGTCCGCTGTCTTGAAGCCGACTCCCCAGATATCCAGGCAGACTTGATAGGGATTTGTCTTCAATACCTGGAAGGATTTTTCTCCATACTGATGGTAGATCTTGGTGGCCAGGTTGGTGGAGACGCCATGCTCCTGAAGGAATATGATGAGGTCGCGGATGTGTTGATTTTCCGCCCAGGACTTTTTAATCTCCTTGAGCTTGACCTCTCCTACTCCTTCAACTTCCTTCAGTTTGTCAGGCCGTTCCGAGATTATTTCAAGAGTCTTGGCGCCAAATTTCTTGATAATCCGTCCGGCCAGCACAGGTCCGATGCCTTTGATCAGCCCTGAGGAGAGAAATTTCTCAATCCCCTTGGCCGAGGCAGGCAGAAGAGGCAGGAAATTTTCCACTCTGAACTGCTGGCCGAAGCGGGGATTGATCTCCCACTTCCCCTTTATCTTCAGCATCTCTCCAGGCGAGAGGGGCGGGAATGAGCCGACGACAGTCAGGCTCTGTCCGCTCTCGAGAGAGAACTTGCAGACTGTGTAGCCTGTATCAGGACTGTAGAAGACAACCTGCTCGATGGTCCCTTCGTAATATTCTTTATATTCTTTCTCTGACATTTATATCTTCTCTGAAAAAAATTCCTATCGGGCTTTCACTCCGATCCTCACTTCATCGCCGATTTTTGCCTTGAGCTTTTCCGCTGCAGACTCCTGGCCTGCGGCAATCTCCACCGTGCCCACACTCCCGGCAAGAAAAAGGAGCTCTCCCCTTTTTACAGAAGAATAGCTCTGGACAAAGGAGGAGATTTCGTGTCCTTTGACCGAGAGAACGAATCCTCCCTTGCCTGTCTTCTCCTGAAGCCGGTTCAGCCACTCTGAGGGAATGTTGGTTATCAAATTGCCGAATTTATCTTCGTAGAGGACATTCCCGACTATCTCATTCCCTTTTATCTGCGGTTTCTCCGCGCGGAATTTCTCATAAGAAGACAGTTCAGGCCCGAACTCCTCGCAAGAAATCCCTTTAGACAGCCAGGCCGCAGCAGGAGCCATCCTATCCCTGCCTTGGAACGTCAGGCTCTGCTCAGGAAGGAAGTATTTCTCGTTTGTCACTTCTCTTAAACGGTCGACCTTTTCCTCTTCCAGAACCAAAGTCAGGACACCATTATCCGGAGCGATGAAATAATAATCCTTGGTCTTGGCCAGGAGGATTTTCCGGGCAGAGCCCACTCCAGGGTCAACCACAACCAGGAAGATCGTCTGAGGAGGAAAATATCGGAAGGAGGCAGAAAGGATAAAGCTCGCCGCTTCAAGGTTATAAGATGGAATGTAGTGAGTGATATCCACGATACGGGCTGAAGGATTGATCTTCAGGATGACTCCCTTCAGCGAGGCAACGAAAAAATCATCCTCCCCAAAATCTGTCATCAAGGCAATAACAGGACTTTCCACTTTTTCCTATCTTATTCGAATCCTCGAATCCGGTCAATATGCCTGAACCAAGGCCTGTTAATGATCCATCTCCTGATTTGAAATAATCGGGGACAGTCCCCGATTTAATGAATTCTTTTACTGTATGGGATTGCCACACTCCGCTAGCAATGACAGCTTTGTTTTCAGCACTGTAAGTAAGGGTGTTAGGAATTATTGAAAATAAAGGCAACGGTAACTGTCTCCTTTTATTTAATGATTTTGAAGAATGAGAAATTGGGGACTGTCCCCAATTACTTGATGACTTTGAGGACGCGGCTCAACCTCGCCTTCAGGATGAAATTCACGAACTTTTTCAGTCTTTCTCTGACGCTGGTCTTCTTGTAGGCGTCGGTTTCGGCCTTGTAGGAAAAATAGATGATCCAGGGTTTTCCCTTTATGTTCTCCATCGGCAGGAAGCGCCAGTAACGGCTGTCATAGCTGTTATCCCGGTTATCCCCCATGACAAAGCAGTGCCCGGGCGGGACAACCACGGGCCCATAGTTTTCTTTTATGGTGTCATTATAATAATAGTAATTTTCTTCCTGGTCACGGTACGAGCTGATCATGTGCACTTTGTATTCCTCAGGAATAGGCTCATCGTTGATGTAAACCTGCTTATTCTTCACTTCGATCTTTTCCCCTTCCAAGGCTATGACGCGCTTGACAAAATCCTTATCCAATTCCTTGGGGAATTTGAAGACAACAACGTCACCTCTTTCAATCTTCTTCCTGGGGACAATCAGACTTTCCAACGGTAAAATGGGGTCTGAATAAGCCAACTTATTCACCAGAAGAAAATCCCCGACGAGCAGAGTGGGCTCCATGGAGCCGGTAGGGATCTGGAAAGCTTGGACGACAAACGTCATCACAAAGAAAACAAAAACGGCTGTCTCGGCGATCAGTTCAAAGAATTCGCGGAAACCGCTCTTTTCTCGCTTTCCTTTCTCTTCTTTTTTGTCTTTTTTCTGGTCTAATTTTTCATCTTCCATTTGAGATCACTTTCACTTCATAAAACGAAAGAAACGCTTAAAATGATTAAAAAAACAAAATTCATCAGAATCGTGTTCTTCACAGCTGGAAAAAAACCTGGCCAGTTCTCCAGGTTGGCCCTGCCAATCCTGTAGACAAGAAATGGCAGGGGAAGGGTTATCAACACCAGGAGGGACCACAAAGGCCAGCTTCCAAAAATCACTCCGGCCAGGACCGCAACATAACAGCTGATGGCTAAAAACAGGTATATCAGAAGGCTTTTTCTGAATCCAAAGAGGATGACCCAGGTCTTTCTTCCTGTCGAGAAATCCGCTTCTTTATCGGCAAACTCATTGATTAGCAGGACAAGAGTGGTCAGAATGCCGGAAGGAAAAGCCACGACCAGAGGCCATAGCGAGGATATGCTTTCTGCCTGAACGTAGTAAGCGCCCAAAACCATCAAAGGTCCCCAGGCTAAAAAGATGCCAATCTCGCCCAATCCAATATTGACCAGACGAGCCGGAAAGCCATTATAGCTGAAGACGAAAAAGAGCGCCGCTATACCGATGATAAGGACCACATTTCCCCGTGATACTGCGTTGAGGTAGAGTCCGATTGCTGAGCCCAGCACAGCAAAAACCAGCGAAACTGCCAAGGCTTCCCCGGGTTTGACAAACCCATCCAGGACCATACGGCTGCCTCCGGAAAAAGGAACCAGCGCATTCTTGTTCGAAGCATCATTCCCGCTTTTGAAATCGAAATAATCATTGGCCACGTTGCAGCTGATATGGAGGAAGCAGGCACCGAAAAAGGTCAGGATAAAAAGGAGAATATCGAATCGACCTGTTTTCCACCAGGCAAAGGCTGTGCCTAAAAACACAGCTCCGGCGGTCACGGTCAGGAAAGGAAGCCGCAACAGAAGGAGAATCGCTTTTGACTTTTTCATCTTATTCGTCCGAAAAGGTATATTATATTTCACTGACCCAAATAATCAAGCAGAATAACCTAGGGACTGATATGGACGCATTGACAAAAACGAATTAATTCACTTGTCATTGCGAACGAAGTGAAGCAATCTCATAAAACAAATTTATTTTTTCTTATGGGATTGCCACGCCCTTTGGGCTCGCAATGACACCAAAGAGCAGCGATTGCCATATCCTTTGGGCCCGTAATTACAATTCAAAAAAACTTATTGATTTTATAATGGTGCACTTATATCGCCATTCCGCCTTTTTTATATTATACTTAACTCATGAATTTCACTCTCTTCGGCTACCCCAAGACCGGAAAAACCACGCTGTTCAACCTCCTCACCGGAGCAAAAATTGATATCAAAGCCTATGATGACGGCAAAAAGGAGCTCAACCGGAGAACATGCCCTGTTCCTGACCAGCGTTTGGACAAGATATCGGACCTCTATCCCGATAAAAACAAGGTCCCGGCGGCGGTGGACTTTGTCGACCTGGCGGGCATATCCTTCGGTGAGGTCAAGAGCAGCACCTTCCTCAATTCTCTTCGCTTAGCTGACGGCCTCACCCATGTCGTCAGAGGCTTCGAGGATGAGCAAATCCCCCATCCCAAGGATAAAATCAACCCTGAAGAGGACATCCTATCCATGGAGGAAGAGCTCATCCTGGCCGACCTGATCTCAGTGGAATCCAGGCTGGAAAAGCTGGAAAAGGAGCTGCAAAGAGCGAAAAGCACTGAGGGAGAAAAGGAAAAAGAACTTCTGGAAATCCTCCGCTCCCATCTCGAAGATGGACGGGCAATCCGTGAGATCGAGCTATCTCCCCAGGAAGAAAAGCTTATCAGCAGCTTCGCCTTCCTCAGCCAGAAGATGCTGCTCCATATGGTCAACGTCGATGAAAAAGATATCCCTCTCATCGAATCCCCGCACAAATTCTATCCAGCCCAGAAGAAAGGAACCGCAGTCCAGGCGTTCTGCGGAAAGATCGAAGCAGAGATCCTGGAGCTTGAGGATGAGGAAAAGGAGGTCTTCCTTGCTGAGTATGACCTGCGGGAACTGAGCGCTCCTAAATTCTTAAAAACTTCCTACAACCTTCTCAACGTCATCACCTTCTTCACTATCGGCAAAGATGAAGTCAAAGCCTGGACGATCCACAAAAGCTCGACCGCTCTGAAAGCGGCCGGCGCGATTCATACAGATATCGAAAAAGGATTTATCCGGGCAGAAGTCGTCCCCTGGGAAGTACTCGTCCAGCATGGCTCCTTTCAGGCCGCCAAAGAAAATGCGGCCTTGCGTCTCGAGGGAAAGGATTACCTCGTCCAGGATGGCGATGTCATATACTTCCGGTTCGCGACATGAAAAAGATATTCGAGATCACATCATCAGATAAACGCTCTTCTGCCCGCACCGGAATCATCCACACTGCCCATGGGACCATTGAAACTCCTGCCTTCGCCCCGGTGGGAAGCCAGGGAACCGTCAAGGCCCTCCCCCACAGCCTTCTTCAAAGCCTGGGGGCACAGCTCATGCTTGTCAATTCCTACCATCTGTTTCTCCGGCCCGGATTGGAGACCATCAGCCGGCTGGGAGGACTCCATTCCTTCATTTCCTGGGACAGGCCGATCCTCTCTGACAGCGGCGGCTTCCAGGTCTACAGTCTAACGCCTCTCGTCAAGGTGAAAAAAAAGGGGGTCGAATTCTCTTCGCATCTGGATGGTACGAAAATTTTCCTCACTCCTGAAGATGTGGTGGATATCCAGGTCAAGCTCGGCTCGGATATCATGATGGCCCTTGACCATTTCCTTCCTTTCCCTTCCTCTGAGGATAAGATGAAAGGCGCGGTCGAGCTGACAACCCAATGGGCCAAACGCTCCAAAGAGCATTTTCTCAGGCAAGACTCCAAACAGCTTCTCTGGGGGATCAGCCAGGGAAGTGTCGATTGGAACCTGAGGGAAAAAAGCATAGAGGATCTGCTGGAAATTGATTTCAGCGGCTACGCTTTAGGCGGCCTGGGACTGGGAGAGCCAAAATCCCAGCTCCTGGAAGTCATCGAAAAATCAGACTCCCTTCTTCCCAAGGAAAAGCCCCGCTATCTCATGGGCATCGGCTATATCAGCGATATCCTGGAGGCTGTGGAAAGAGGGATTGACCTCTTTGACTGCGTCCTTCCCACCAGAAACGCTCGAAACGGAACGCTGTTCACCAGCAGAGGAAAAATCGTCATCAAAAATGTGAAATACGCGGACGACCTGAAGCCGATCGACGAGAGCTGCTCATGCTACACCTGTCAGAATTTCTCCCGCGCTTACCTGCGTCATCTCTACGAACGCCAGGAGATCAGCTCGGCCATCCTCAACACCATCCACAACCTCTACTTTTATCTTGACATCTTCAGAAAAATTAGGCAATCTATTCAATCAAATTCGTATCAGCGATTAAAAAGTACTATAATAAAAAAAGAGGAAGAAGATAGATGATTTTTTCAACACTATTCGCATTTTTTCAGCAGGCCCAGCCCGGCACGCGTCCCCAGGGAAGCTTGTTGACGGCGATGATTCCTTTCATTCTTGTCTTCGTGATTTTCTACCTGCTCCTCATCCGGCCCCAGCGCATGAAGCAGAAAAGGCACCAGGAAATGGTCGAACAGCTCAAACCCGGAGATAAGGTCATCACTGCCGGCGGGATACACGGGACTGTTATGGGAGTTCAGAAGGACAAGATCGAATTGAAAATCGGAGCCAACGTTAAGATCGATGTCGCTAAAAACTCCATTGCGGTCATTCTCACTCCCAAGCAGAAAGAAAAAGAGAAATAGAATCTCGTTGATTTGGATTAAAGAACAGAAATAATTCTCAGTCACTGAAATTAAACATACAGCATGAAAAAAGATCTTCGCTGGAAAGTCATTCTGGTTATAATCGTAATCGGACTCGCTATTTTTCTCGCCTATCCTCCGGGTGAAAAGATCCACCTCGGTCTCGACCTTGAAGGAGGTATGCATCTTGTCCTGGAAGTAGTCACCGAAGACGCCTTGAGCATCGAAACTGACCAGGAAATCCTCCGCCTCGAAGACGAACTGAAGAAGAAAAAACTGGAATACAGGACCATCGCTAAAGAGGGAATCACCCGGTTCTCGATTCAGGAGATCAACCCGGCACAGGAAAGAGAGATCACTGACCTCCTGGACGATTATTTCAGAGATTGGGATTATTCCGTCATGGGCAGCACCGTATCTGTCTCCTTAAAGCCCGCAGCTGTAAATTATTTGAAGGACCTTTCGGTCAGGCAGGCCAAGGAAACGATCCAGAACCGGGTTGATGAGCTAGGTCTGGCAGAGCCCACCATTCAAAGGCAGGGCACGGGCAACAGGATCATCGTGGAGCTTCCCGGCGTCGAGAATCCGGACAGGATCAAAAACATCATCAAGACAACCGCCCTGCTGGAATGGAGGCTGGTCTTGGGCGGACCCGCTCCGGATCAGGAGACTTTACTCCAGGATCTCGGCGGAGAAATCCCCTCTGACGCTGAAGTGCTCAAAGGAGACCCGGAAAGAACTGAAGGCGGGTATTACCTGGTGAGCAAGGTGGCCCCGGTCACGGGAAAAGACCTGATCAATGCCCGCCGTTCGGTGGATGAATGGAACAACCCGGCAGTTCTGTTCACCTTGAATGCAGAAGCTGGCCGAAGATTCTACAAATTCACCTCCGATAACCTTAAAAAACCTCTGAGCATCATCCTCGACGGCAAAATCCAGGAAGTGGCCACCATCCAGGATAGGATTCCGGACCGCGGGGTCATCCACGGCACTTTCACCGTCGAGAGTGCTGAAGACCTCGCCCTCGTCCTCAGAGCCGGGCCTCTTCCGGCGACAGTCAAATACCTGGAGCAAAGGTCGATAGGACCTTCTCTGGGTAAAGACTCCATCAGAAAAGGCCTTTCTGCCATGGCCATCGCCCTCATCCTGGTGATTGTCTTCATGATTTTCTATTACCGTCTTTCCGGATTCAATGCTGTCGCAGCTCTTACTCTGAACATCCTGATCATAATGGGAATCCTCGGTTACCTTGGAGAGAATGCGGTGCTCACGCTCCCCGGCATAGCTGGGATTATCCTGACCATCGGTATGGCTGTGGACGCCAATGTCCTGGTTTTTGAAAGGATACGCGAAGAGCTGAGTTCAGGAAAAAATGTATGGAGCTCGATCGCATCCGGTTTTTCCCGGGCTTTCCGGACCATTCTGGATGCCAATATGACAACCATCATCGCCGCTATTTTTCTTTTCCAGTTCGGAACCGGTCCGATCAGAGGCTTCGCCGTAACCCTGATCATAGGTATTACAGCCAGCATGTTTACGGCCGTCTTTGTTTCGCGCCTGATTTTTGACCTCACTCAATCCAGGAAGAAAAAAAGAGAAAAGCTGAGCATCTAAAATGCAGATATTCAAGCAGCCCAAATTCCATTTGATGAATTACAAGGTCTTTGCCTTTGTCTTTTCTGGGATCGTCATCATTGCCGGGATTATCAACATCACCAAGGGAAAAGGTCTGACCGGAGGGATCGATTTTACCGGAGGCACCCTGATTCAAATCCGGTTCAAAGATCCCTATCCCATCGCTGAATTGAGGCAGGCTTTCCCGCCCGAGATGGGAAGTCCGAAAATCCAGAGACTGGATGAAGAAGGCGAAAAAGAATATATTATAAGGACCTCGAGCCCTGAATTAGAAACAGAGCAGGATGAGGAAGCCCACGAGATCATGGGGAACAGGATCGTCGACGTCCTCACCAAGGAAGAAGACCGGTCGGCGCTGGCCAGGGGGCTGGCTGACCTCAACCATATAGACACGGACGAGCTGACATCCATCCTTCTTTCCTCATTTCCTGAAAACGCTCAAGAAATCGCGAGCACGATCATCAGAATAAGGGAATCGGATGATCTCAAAGGAATCATCGAAAACTATGACCAGCTTCTCGAGGCCGGAATAGACCAGAATGTCGTCGACTCTCTCCAAGAAAAGACCTTCCTGGGAAGCCTGGCTGTAAAACGCAGGGAATCGGTCGGGCCTCAGGTCGGCAGTGAGCTGAAAACAAGAGCAACCCAGGCTACGGTCTGGGCATTGATCGGGATGCTCATCTACATCGGGCTCCGGTTCAAATTTGCTTATGGAGTCGCCGCCATTTTAACTCTGGCTCATGACGTCCTGTTCACTCTGAGTATTTTCTCTTTCACCAACAGAGAGATCAACCTTCCTGTAATCGCAGCTATTCTCACCATAGTCGGATACTCTCTGAACGATACCATTGTCATCTTCGATAGAGTCAGAGACAATATCAAGATAATGAGAAAACATCATTTTGAAGATATCCTCGATACCAGCATCAACCAGACCCTGAGCCGGACCGTGATCACCTCAGGGACGACCTTCCTGACGGTTTTTGCGCTGTTTATCTTCGGGGGTGAAGTCATAAACGACTTTGCCTTTACTATGATCATCGGAGTCATCATCGGAACCTACTCCTCCATATACCAATCCTGTCCCCTCCTCTTTTTCTAATTAAGCTTGTAAAATGGGTTTATTTGCTTTATACTTTTTAATTGGTTAGATGAGTAGTCTAATTTCGAGGTAAAAAAATGGCTGAAAAAACCAAGCCTCAAAAACAACACGAGGAACCTCCCGGTATCTTTAAAGATTCATTCTTTATTGGAGAAAAGGGAGCTGCCCGAAAAGCCATTGCTTTTCCTGTTGCTTTGATTTTGCATGTCTTCCTCGCTGGAGCTATGATCATTGTCCCCCTTCTCAGCACCCAAAGCCTGCCTTCAGTCGAGATCTACAGTGCATTCCTAGCTCCTCCCCCACCTCCCCCACCTCCTCCACCTCCCCCGGCTAAAAAACGCGCCAGCTCCACCAGAAGAACCAGGATCCGTCCTGTTCAATCCCGCACTACCGTCGAACCAGGTAAACTCGTCGCCCCGGTCGAGATCCCCGAAGAAATCTCCGAAGAAGAGCTCTCCGACATCGGTATCGAAGGCGGAGTCGAGGGCGGAGTCGAGGGCGGAGTCGTTGGCGGCGTCCTGGGTGG
>SMTZ1_10034680_pt1 | contig 11892 bp, 10 predicted proteins | sample DeeMarSWOR136_30_FD_25667 | JGI IMG/M metagenome (IMG submission 25667) | reverse complement strand
TCCAGTTGGCAACGGTTATTACCATCTCCCGGCCCTGGATTTGTTGATTTATAATCTCCGTCAGATGGAGATTCGCCGGTGCGGATTCGGGGAAAATAATGCGTAATTTTTTAACCCGCTCTTTAAGCTCTTCAAGCGGACAATCCACAACCAGCTTGCCGGCAGCAAGTATTCCTATCTTATCGGCAATTCGCTCGACGTCGCCGAGGATATGGGAACAGAATAAAATCGTTCGGCCCTGCTGCTGGATGAGTTCGATGGCAAGCTCGAGAAACCTACGTCGGGCGACGGTATCAAGGCCCAGTGTCGGGTCGTCAAGTATAAGCAGCTCAGGGTCTATCGCCATAGCCAGCGCAAGGTTCAGTTGTGCTCGCATACCGATTGAAAGCTCCTTTACCCTGCGGTCGGTAGGCAAGCGGAATGTTTCTATCAGATGGTCAAAAAACTCATCGTTCCACTGCAAAGAAAGGTCTTTGCAGAGCTTAATAAGCCGCCCAACTCTGTAGTTCTGGATAAGGTTGTGGCCTTCGGCTACGTAACCGATTCGACCGTGGAGTTTTGGGGAAAGCTCCGTCGATGCGGTGTCCAAAAGGAAAGTCTGTCCGCGCGTTGGCGGCTCAAGGCCCAGGAGAATCCGAATAATCGTTGTCTTGCCGGAGCCGTTTCGACCCAACAGGCCGTAGATGCAGCCTCGCGGCACATTTAGATTGATGCCGTCGAGAACGCACCGACCGTCGAAATATTTGACAAGATTTTCCACTTTGATAACGTTCTCATCCATTCGGTCACCCTTTCTTCGAAGGCAAATTGAATTTGACAACTGCGTTATTGAACCACTCTAACAGCGTTTGACCGTCAATTTGCATATGATATGCTTCAACTGCGATTCGCTCGAGTTCCTCGGAAATGAGTTTTTTCCTGACCGACCTGCTCAAATTACTGTCAAGATTCGCGACAAAAGCGCCGGCACCGGCCTTGGTAACAATAATGCCCTCCTGCTCCAATTGTCGATAGGCCTTGGCTATTGTGTTAGGGTTTATAGCAAGCTGTCCGGCTAATTGCCTTACGGTGGGCAGCTTTTCATTTTTGATGAGTCTGCCTAAGGCAATGTCGCGCTTGATTTGGTCCATTATCTGCTGGTAAACCGGCCTGTCTGATGCGTTGTCTATACGAAAATGCATAACTCAACCTCAATAATTGTACTATTCCAACTATTACAAGTATAACACAAATTTGCCCTTTGTCAAGCGCCGCCAAGAAAAAAATAAAGAAAATTTAAAAAAGTTTAGCTCGATTCGTAAATCCGGCCTACCGGCCTGTAACACATGATTTGATGAAATGTCATTCCATTGATGGACGAAGTTGGCCCGATTGCAAGGTGATTAACACACGCTTAAGAACTTTTATTCTTACTTCGGGCCAAAGTAAAGCCTTTTTGGACCACAAGTCGGACAATCCTTTTTGCTTGTGCTTGTGCTCCTTGTGGATGCTCGAGATGGCGTTCGAGATACAGCAGACTGTCTTGAATAGAACCCGCTGCAGGGAATTTCCAGATTCCCGCTGCCTTTTATCTTTACAACAACCACATCTGTGAACACGCCCGTTCGTTCCACAGTAGCCGGTGGGGTTATACTCAGCTCAAGCTCGTAACCATCGATAAGCCTTTTGTTACTTAAAACTTTTACTGTACCGTTTTTTGAGAACACTGATTCAAGCTCAAAATCATCCTGGTAGTTGTTTTGTATCCGAACTTTCCTTGTTACCGGCCTTTTCGCCTCGGCGTTGTGAACGACAACCGGATGCGGGGCAACACTGAATCTTGGCAGCGCATTAAGGCCGATAGTAAGAGTCTTGCATTCTGGATGAGTCAGGCCAATTTCGATACGCCCATTCAAAGTTCTTTCCAGTTTGGCCATATCAACCTTTGGCTGAAGAACAAACCTCGTTGCTTTCGCTGAAGGATTATAGTCGGCAGTTATACAATTGGCTGTCGATTTGAAAGAGCGTATTGAAAAAGGCTGGTTGTCAAGGCTGGTAAGTGTGATCTGCGGACAGGCGGCGTTTTGGTGTTTCAGCGACAGGCTCAATGTACTTGGCTCAGACTTGACCTTTGCTATGACCCTGGCCTTTATGGCCAGGGCAACCTTCGGGTTTTGGCTGTCGTTACTGTGCACAAACAATTGTTTCGTTGTGTTGCTGTATTCTGGTTCAGCATAATATCTTACTTTCAACGTTCCGCTTTCGCCCGGCGCATATTCTGTTTTGTTCAATGAGAATGGTGTACAACCGCAGGTTTTATCAACCTGGCTTATTTTTAGAACACCCTCTCCGGTGTTCGTGAATCTGAACTCACAGAAGTGGTTTGTTCCCGGGCCGACGTCGCCGAAATTGTGAGTTACTTTTTCAAATGTAATCCTTGACGATGATTTGGCGAAGCTTGGTGTCTTGGTCATAAGTAAGACGCAAACCATAACAATAACAGTTAAAGTCAACTGATTCGGCTTCATATTCTTATCTCCAAATCGCACTGAGATGAGACTTTCAGCTAATTGGCAAGAAACTTGAGCTTAACGGAAAAGGCACCTTTAACAACGATTTTTCAGATGACCTCCTCCGGCCCCATCAGAACTTTATTGTAGTTATTATACCCTAATCAGCCGCCAAAGTCAAACCTTTTGCAGAGCTTGCGGCCTATAATAATTGCGCAAACATCTGTTAAAACGTTAATAGACAAGGTCCCGGCAGGATGCACTGACGTCGAACGTAAATCCAGTTTCTACATATGGATATCACGATTTTCAATCATAATAGGCCATGAGGGCAGGGGCATCAGTATCTTGTAGGTAACAAATTATTTGACCTCAGCGGCTCTGCTATTGAAGAAGTAGATTCCCGCTTTTGCGGGAATGATACGGCAAATCGGCCAATTTTGAGTGTTATGGCCGATATAAAAATAGACGCCCGGCTAAATATTTTTAGTTGTTTATCCTTGACGAGCAGGCTTTTAATTGATAATTGATAATTATCAGGAATGGATTAGGTTTAAGATTGAAAGGAGGCCATTATGGCAAGGATAGTTCTTACCGCAGTAGTCATCGTCTTATTGAACGTGCTGGTTGGCTGCCAGGGTGTTGACAGCGGCAGAGGCCAGCTTATGCCGGCCCGCACCAGAACCTCGATTGGGGCTGCCGGTGTAGTTTCGGTTGCCGATGCCGGTGAGACCGATTTTGTCGAGCAGATAGCGGTCAATCGTCAGGCATATCGGCAGGGTCTTCAATTGCTGGTGGGATACTATACCAGGAGCGGCAACAATATGAAGCTTAACTGGGCCAAAGATGAGCTGGCGGCACTGGATTCTATCCCGCAATATAAGTACATTATTGAGGCCGAGGCCGCCGGGGCGAATTTGAGAGCGAGCACTTCAATTCCGGAAGCAGATGAAGTCTATCAGGACGCCCTGGACCTTCAAAAAGAGGCCGGTGCGTTACTCGTAGTGAAAAACGAAGAGTTATTACGTTTGGCTGCGGATAAATACAATCGGCTCATAAAGACATTTCCTTCGAGCGACAAGATCGACGATGCGGCATACAAGGCGGGTGAAATTTATGAACATTTCCAGGATTATTCGATAGCCCTTTTGTACTACAAAAGAGCCTATCAGTGGGACCCTGGTACCGTTCATCCTGCGAGGTTCAGGGCGGCACGGATTCTGGATAAACGCCTGCACCGCTACGACGAGGCATTGGAGCTTTATCGGGAGGCCATCAAAACCGAAGGTGCATATGAAAGGCATCGGAAATGGACGGAGTTCGCAGAACAGCGCATAATAGATTTGTACACGATCGGCAGTGACAATGAGTGATGTTGGCAGAAGTTTGAGGTGGACAGATGTCAGAGGACAGAAGACAGAAATGCCTGTTAATCTGATTTCTGACTTCTGACTTCAGACATCTGACTTCTGATATCTGATTCTCGGGCCTGGCTGGACATCAGGCCCGTTTTTTTATGTAATAAGAGGGACCCCGCCCTGCCTGTCTCGGCTTAGCTGAGCCAAGACGGGAGGGAACCCAAAAGAGATGCTGTCGGAATTTGAGCAAAAAGTCGGTGATTTTATCAAAGCTAATGAGCTTTTCGGCTCTGCGGATAAAGTTTTGTTGGCCGTTTCCGGCGGAGCGGATTCGACGGCGCTTCTTTATGCAATGCATGCGCTAAGCAGTGAGGACGTTTTCGGTGCCAAGCTGCTCTGCGCTCATATCAATCATCAGCTAAGAGGGGCTGAGGCAGATTCGGATGAAGATTTCGTTATCACACAGGCAGCCGAGCTGAAGTTAGCCGTAACAACGAAGCAAGTGGATGTGCGCGGGTTCGCCGGTCGTAATAAGCTGTCGATCGAGACGGCCGCTCGGAAACTGAGGATTAAAAATCTCCTTGAGATTGCAGGGGCCAACAACTGCGATTGTGTTGCGACTGCGCACCAAAAAAACGACAATGCCGAGACTATTTTGCAGCGACTAACTCGCGGCACAGGTTTTCGCGGACTCGGGGGGATTTGGCCGGTGCGTGTCTTTGCCGATGACTTTAAGTTTGTAAGGCCGTTGCTGTGTGTCAGGAGGGATGAAATCATCAAGTACTTAGAACAGCGGAATCTAAAATGGCGACAGGACCATACAAATGCTGATTGTACGTACAGGCGTAACTATATTCGTCATCGGCTGCTTCCGGCATTACAAAAAGACTGCACTTGTTCACTCGTGGAGCAATTATCTGAGCTGTCTGAATCAGCCCGCAGGTTCTATAGGCTGGTTCACAGTCGTGCAGATGAGGTTTGGCCGAAAGGCCCTGATCGTTTCGGTGACAAAGTAACGCTGGATGTGAAGATGCTTTTGGCTCAACCACAACCGGTGATTGTTGAGCTGGTTCGGCAAAGTTTGACAGCCGTCGGCTGCGGTGAGAGAGATTTGACTCAGCGTCATTATGAAGGGATACTGCGATTGGCAGAGCAAAACGTCAGCGGCAGAAAAATGAAGCTGCCGAGTGGATTTGTGGTTTGCGCCGAATATGGGAATTTGTTTTTTTCTCGGCCACAGAAGTCAGGAGTCAGAAGTCAGGAATCAGAAGTCAGAAACCTGTCCTCTGCCCTTGCCGTAAGGCATCCTGTGGACTGTCCTTTGTCTTCTGTTGTCCTAAAAGTCCCGGGGCAAACAAGGTTCGGCGGGAATTTGATAGAAGCAAATATCCTCGAAGCTGATGAGGAGGAATTCGAGAAATTCAAAGCGGAAAAAACTAATTTTATTGAGAGGTTTGACTTTGATAAGATAAAACCGCCATTAGTTGTTCGTCTCCGCAGGCCCGGCGACAGGTTTGCTCCTTTAGGTATGGGGCAAGAGAAAAAGGTGGGTAAATTCCTTACCGCTGCGCGAGTACCACAGGAAGTACGACAAAAAATTCTTATCGTCGCTGATAGTGAAAGGATAATCTGGATTTGGCCGATTCGAACAGGCGAGCAAGCTAAAGTTAACGCTGGCACTCGAAAAATTCTTCAGTTGCAAATAACAGATATGACGATGCAAGCCAAATAAAACCGTAAACAATAGAAAGTAACAAACATGAGTATATTGAATTACACGCGTCGCAACTTTCTAAAGATCATGGGCCTGAGTGCAATGACGCTGGTGATACAGGGTTGTGCGAGTATCTCCCGGTCAATCACCGGCAAGGCATCTGAGGATAAGCCCAATATTATTTTCATTTTAGCCGATGACTTAGGCTGGGCTGAGCTGGGGTGCTACGGCAATAAGTTCAACGAAACACCCAATCTCGATAAACTGGCGAGTGAGGGTATGAGGTTTACCGAAGCTTACGCGGCGGCCCCGGTTTGTTCGCCATACCGGGCGGCACTGATGACGGGGCAATATCCGGCGAGGGTCGGTATTACCGACTACCTGCGGCCCAACGATGCCAGGCATCTTTCGACCGATTATGTTACTATCGCAGAGATGCTCAAGCGGGCCGGCTACGCCACAGGCATCATCGGCAAATGGCACCTCACCGGTTATGCCAACCACGGCGCGAAGGAGATTGGGCCCAACCTTCACGGCTTTGACGAAGTAATCGTCTCGGAAAACCGCGGCATTGGCGGCGGCAGCTACCTTCATCCATATCACTTCAACCGCGAGATTGAGAAACGTCTGTCCGGCAGAGAATATCTGATTGACCGTTGTAACCTCGAAGCGGTCGAGTTCATCGAGCGGCACAAGGATGGGCCGTTCTTTCTCTACCTGAGTCATTATGCCGTCCATACCAGGTTGTTAGGCAAAGATGAGCTGGTTGCCAAATACGAAAAGAAACCCGGTGCCGGCAAAGGAAACAAAGCCGGGCGGAACAACCCACATCTGGCGGCTCAGCTTGAGAGCATCGACGAAGGCGTCGGTATGATTATGGACAAGCTTGATGAACTGGGTCTGGCCAACAACACCGTGCTAATCTTTACCGGCGACAATGGCGGCGAGGACCGCGTCACTTCCAACGTCCCATTGCGGGCCGGCAAGTCCACGCTCTACGAAGGTGGCATCCGCGAGCCTCTGCTCATTCGCTGGCCACAGGTTGTGAAACCCCAACATGTAATATTGACTTTTACCCAACGTTTCTGCAAATCCTCGGACACAAGGTAAGCCGGGGTCAGCACGTTGACGGCATTTCCATCTTACCTTTGTTGAAGAACCCGAAAGCTGAGCTTGAACGCGACACATTCTATTGGCACTATCCGCTGGAAAAGCCGCATTTCCTTGGCGGACGCTCGGCAGGGGCGATTCGACAGGGCAGCCAACTCGAGCTTTACAACCTCGCCGATGACATCTCAGAAGAACATAATCTCGCGACAGAGCTGCCCAATAAATTTAATGAACTGCGAAAGCGCTTGGCAAGATGGCGGGCCGAGGTCGGAGCAAGTTTGCCCGCAGGATAGGAGAGTCCTCAATTATAAATAAATGATTCCAGTAAACGGAGGAAAAGGATATGGTTAATATAAATAATGAGCGTCGTAATTTCTTTAAGGCTATGGGGCTGGGTGTGGCATCGCTGGCCTTTTCAGGATGCACAAGCACCTCCGAATTATTTGGAGGCCAGACCCCGAAGAAACAACCGAATATTCTTCTTTGCCTTGCGGACGACTGGTCCTGGCCCCACGCGAGTATCGCCGGGGACAAGGTCGTCAAAACGCCGACGTTCGACCGTGTGGCTCGTGAAGGTGTGCTATTCGAGAATGCGTTTGTCTCAGCGCCTTCGTGCACGCCGTCACGCGGTGCAATCCTGACCGGTCAATGGCACTGGCGTCTGGAAGAAGGAGGCAATCTCTGGAGCACGCTGCCGGCAAAGTTCGACGTATATCCGGATTTATTAGAGCAGGCCGGTTATCACATAGGTTACACGCGCAAGGGATGGGGACCCGGTTATAATGAGCCGGGCGGGCGAACTCGCAATCCGGCCGGGCCACAATACAAAAACTTCGAGCAGTTTCTGAAAGCCCGGCCGCAAGGCAAACCGTTCTGTTTTTGGTTTGGCAGCACGGACCCGCATCGGGGCTACGAGTGGCAATCCGGCATCAACAGCGGTATGAAGCTTGAGGACGTTGAAGTGCCTGCGTTTTTCCCAGACAGTGAAGAAATACGCACCGATATTTGTGACTACTACTGGGAGGTTCAGCGTTTCGACACCGAGGTCGGAGAGCTATTGGAGATGCTAAAAGAAATGGGCGACCTTGACAATACACTGGTAGTAATCTCTGGTGACAACGGGATGCCGTTTCCGCGTTGCAAGAGTAACCTTTATGATTTGGGGACGAACGTTCCACTTGCAGTCCGCTGGCCGTCGGCAGTCAAGGGCGGTCGGATTATCGAAGACTTTGTCAGCCTTGCCGATTTGGCGCCGATGTTTCTGGAAGCGGCCGGATTGAAACCAACCCGGGATATGACGGCGAGAAGTTTTTTGGATGTGCTCACTTCGGGCAAATCAGGTCGTGTGGACCGCAAGCGCGACCACGTCCTGACAGGCAAAGAACGTCATGTGCCCTGCCAGGAAACCGCCATGGGCGGTTATCCGATGCGGGCGATACGGACGCACGATTACCTGTACATCCACAACTTCAAGCCAGACCGTTGGCCTGCCGGCGCTGCCAAAGGCTATTCTCAACCTACAGAAATAGTCATATCCCGCCCTCTCGGCACACATTACGGTTACAGTGACTGCGATGCTTCGCCCACAAAGTCTTATATGTTGAAGTACCGTGACGACCCGAAGGTTGCCCGATTATTTGCTCTGGCCTTCGGAAAACACCCCGCCGAGGAGCTCTACGACCTTCGCAAGGACCCCGACCAGCTAAATAATGTCGCCGACAGGCCCGAATACGCCAGGGTAGAAAGCAAGCTTGCCGCTGTTTTGATGTCCGAGCTCAAAGCAACTAATGACCCGCGTGTTTTAGGTAAGGGAGATGCCTTTGATAAGTATCCCTACTACGGCGGAGGCCTGAAAAAGACGCCTCAAAAGCCAGGCAAAGAAAAACCTTAATCCGGATACGGACTCGGCAATCTGGTCGTAAGCGCACAATAAAAGCCGTGCAAATAGTCCCGGCCTTTTTGCATCCATTTCTTGAGAAAGATTTACTCCGGCAGATTCTCCGGCGACACGTCCTCGACACGCAAATCGGCATAAATAACGCGGTAAGTCTCCGAGCCTTCCGGACGATACCAGAAAACAGCGGTATCAGCGTCACCGAGTTTTACGCCATTGCCCGCATAATGCCACTGGCCTTCGCCTTTGAAGAACCGGATGAACAGCAAATAATTCTGCAGTTTCAGTCCGAGCTCCGTCTGCTCTTGTTCGGATAGTCCCAGCTCTTCGCATTTCTTCACGATGGCGGGAGCTTGTTTGAGGTAGTCTTCCAAGGCGACGCTATCAGGGAATTGACCATCTCCGAACACTTCTGCCATTATGCGAAGCCCTTCGATAAAGTCCCCTTCAGTGGCACCGTGCAAATCAAGTTCGGTCTCCTGCTGTTTATATTCTGGGGGCACTTCCATACTAAATATTTGTCCCCCTGTTGATTCGATCCGTACGGGCAGCGCTGTTTCAGGGTCCGCCCAGATTGTAATCTCAGCCTTGGGGTGCATGGCCCGAAAACCGATTAACTTCTGGCCGGAAATCTCCTGCTCGCCAAGCTCTTCGACTTTGAATTCAGGATGCGCCTGTAATCCGTCGATGACATTTCTTAATCTCTCCATATAGTTTGGTATCGACGACCAATCCTTCAAATCTATATACGCCGCCTCTTTCTTCTCATGGGTGAGCTGCAGAATCCTCCCCTCTTGCAAATCGATGATGGCAACGACACCTTCTACATTCGATAAAGTTCGTCTAATTCTTGAACCCATCACCATATCGTGGATGACCGGCCCTTCCCCCTCTTCACCGATAATGATATCCAGCTCTGCAGTTTGTGCATTCAAAATTGGTTTAATGACATCGGCAAATGTTACTGTTGCTGTGGATAGACCCACAAAGTGCATTACTATAAGCACGCCGGCAATTACCACCACCGCCGCGGCTATTTTTGTAATGGGACTTTTCATAATTGTTCTCCATATATCCGGTGCGGTTGCACCCACTTTTTGTTTTTCAGATTCGTCCAGCGCCTGCATAACATTGTCAAGGATTCTGTCATGTGCCTCGGCGCCGGCTTTGTAACGCAGTTTCTTAATTAGATTTTCCGTATTATCTGCTGGTCTCATTTTCTTACCTCGCCGTTCAGGATTGACCGCAGTTTATCCAATCCGTACCGGTACCGGCTTTGGGCCGTTTTAACTGAAACATCCTGTAATCGGGCTATTTGTCTGAATCTCAGGTCACCATGTAAACGAAGCACTATTGCCTCTCGCTGCTCATACGGCAGCTCCGTCATCGCGTAACTTAATTTGTGTAATTCTTCACTGCATATCACCAACTGGACAGGGGTTTTTGCATCTGATGTCGTTTGTTCCGGTTCGTTCACTGCAGCAGTTTGTCGGCGTTTGTTCCTGCGGATGTGATCACGCGACCGGTTAGCGACACAGGTTGCCAAATAGCCTTTCAAACTTCCTGTTAGACGAAACTTTTCCACGGATTGCACGAACGAGATAAAAACATCCTGTACAACATCTTCGGCGTCCGCTTTGTCATTCAAGAGGTTGGCTGCTAACGTTAGCAAATCACCGGCGTACTTTTTGTAGATGAGCCGGAAAGCATCCCTGTTGCCGCACTTGAATTTCCATAAAAGTAATCTATCTTCGAGCATTTGTGACTCACTTGCCTGATATCAGAACAATCGATTGTCACTAATATAACGATTGGTCGATACATTTTGCCCTAAACAAAATTATTTTTTCCGGCATATCCTGCTTTTTGGCCTAAACTGCGCGATTTTGCCGCAGAATCTGCAAATAGAAAAATTACTTCGGCTGTTTCTCCGCTTCCGCTTTCTCTAAACACGAATTGATTAACCTAATCAGAAAGCTCCTTTTAACCCTGAACAGGATTAGCCTTGAACCATCGCCAAATCGCCGGTAGCTGCGAATTCAGGACCGCCCTTCCGCACAAACAGGACCGCAAGGATACCGGCATAGACAACGGAGTCCGCTAAAATCTCAATATTGTGTAATACCCGAAGGATAGGTGCAAGCCAGTAAGACTGAATCATACCGAAAAGCCCAACGAGCACGAAGAACGCAAAACCCAGCAGGACAGTAAGCTTGAGCCTTGAGCCCGACCACACAATAATAATGGGAAGTGCGGCTAAGAAGAACAGACTGCTGCGCAGCAACTGGACAAGCACAATCACACCGGTGCTCGGTAAAGTCAGCCCGAATTGTCCTTGCTTGTAATACTCAAGCACCCAGGGCGCAACCATCATCCCAAAGGTCCAGTAGACCACCGGAAACGCACAAACAGCCGCGACAAAACGCCAGGCCCATTCTCCTGCACCTCGACCTGAGAAGAAACGCGAAACGTGCAGACTGAAAGATTCGCTTTTACCCGCCGGCTTGAACAACAACACCGTAACACAGGCAAACATCAGGCAGGGGAGTATCGAAAACACTACCATCGCTCGCATCCCACCAATGTTCGTAAAGATTGCCGCTTCGATGGGTGTGTTGAGGCCGAGGCAGACCAAAACTCCCAATAAGCAGATACAAACCCATTGTCTTCTCGTCGGCCTGCTCGGGAACCGGAGGGAGCTTCATACCAAGTGCCGGCACCAGAGCGCCGCCCGCCATTGTCCCCGCCATATATGCAAAGGCACACAGCGGCAGCCTCCAAACGTAACCGCTAACAGTTTTGAAAATTCGTCCAAATTTCATAATATCTCCTTTCTTGCAGGGATAGCTTACATACCTTTTTTGACAAATACCAAGCATAGAACACTGCGCAACAAAGTATTGCTATGTGCAGCGTTCAAACATCATTGGTTATTAACAAGCTTCTTGAATTCGTCTTTGTCCATCGATCTTATTGTTGTACTGCGCTCCATGACGGAATTGATATCATTCTGGTTTCCCAGCGCCACTTTAGATACAGTCAGCTCGCCCATCTCGACTTTTCTGACCCATCTCGACTCGAGTTCGATATACAGGTCTCCCCAGTAATGGGCGGCTCCAACCGTCTTGATTTCCATATCCGGCGTGGGCTTAATAAGGAACTTGAACGAGCTGTCACCCGAATCAAATCCCACAATAGCGCAAGCCACACCGTCCACAATGCTCAGGCCTTTGAATTCCAGAGTAACCTCCCCGTTTTTGAAAAACGAGCCTTCAGAAATATTGCCGGACAGTTGCAGAGTCGGCTCAGAAAAAGCCGATTCGTGGA
>SMTZ1_10006830_pt1 | contig 11892 bp, 11 predicted proteins | sample DeeMarSWOR136_30_FD_25667 | JGI IMG/M metagenome (IMG submission 25667) | reverse complement strand
TGCGACGTATACACCAAGCGAGCAGCTTAGGGTGGGTAATACCCAGGTATTCACGGGTATCACGACGGAAGCGAATCGGCGAGCGATGCCGTTCACGATGTCTGAAAATGGTACGATCCAGAGCATTAGCATCTATCACGAAGGTGGTACGGGTAACGTTTTGTTGGCCGTTTATAATGACAGCGGCGGTTTGCCTGGTAGCCGGCTCGACGTGACGGACTCAACGGCGATCAACGGTAGTGCGGGCTGGCAGACGGTGGATTTGTTGAGTCCGGTGGATGTTTCTGCCGGTCAGACGATATGGCTTACCTGGGTCTTTGAGAACAACCCCGGGATTCGGTGGCAATCAGGTAGTCCTGGACGAGCGAACTCTGATCAGACCTGGTCAGGTGGAATGCCGACTTGCGACGTATACACCAAGCGAGCAGCTTAGGGTGGGTAATACCCAGGTATTCACGGGTATCACGACGGAAGCGAATCGGCGAGCGATGCCGTTCGTGATGTCTGAAAATGGTACGATCCAGAGCATTAGCATCTATCACGAAGGTGGTACGGGTAACGTTTTGCTATCCGTGTATAACGACAGCGGCGGTTTGCCTGGTAGCCGGCTCGGCGTGACGGACTCAACGGCGATCAACGGTAGTGCGGGCTGGCAGACGGTAGATTTATTGAGTCCGATGGATGTCTCTGCCGGTCAGACGATATGGCTTGCCTGGGTCTTTGAGAGCAACCCCGGGATTCGGTGGCAGTCAGGTAGTCCTGGACGAGCGAACTCTGATCAGACCTGGTCAGGTGGAATGCCGGCGACGTTTGGCAGTTCTACGCAAGCGGATTATATCTATAGTATCTTTGCGACGTATACACCAAGCGAGCAGCTTGTAGCTCAGGCGGTTCCATATATGCAGGACTTTAGCCTGGGCAAGCCCGGTGGTGCCGATGGTTGGGAGTACTACTCGAACAATGAGGGGCGGATCGAGGTGGTGGGGGGTCGTCTGCGTATGGACGACACATTAGGCAATAGCACGTACTCTCAGAACGAGGCGATTTTACATGTGGATCTGACGGGCAAGACCAGTGTAACGCTGACGCTGGATCACACGAGTATATTCGATGAAGTACATACCCTTCCCACAAGCTTTGTGGGCCATTATAAGGGAGATGGGATAGCGTTGAGTGTCGATGGTCAGCATTGGGTGAAGGTTACTGACTTGGCTGGTTCTTTCACGAATAAGTCGTTTGCTCTGGATACTGTTTTGCTGCAGGCCCAGATTGCTGCCAGCAGTACGGACCTATCGAATGTCCGGATAAAGTTTCAGCAGTACGACAATTATCCAGAACCCGATGATGGGCGAGAATTCGATAATATCTGGATAATATAGAAAACCTTGCTGATATATGAAGCATTTAATCCGGCAGAGACTAAACGGATTTTGCATAAGTTGGAGATTCATTACACACCTAAGCATGGTAGTTAGCTGAATATGGTGGAGATTGAGATGAGTGTGATGAGCCGTTCATGCCTGGTGGAGCGAATGGGTAGTGTAGAGCGTTTGGGAAGTGAAGCACTTGCGTGGACAAAACAGCGGAATGCCAAAGGAGCCTTGTGAAGATTGAACACCAAGCAACTTACCCCCTTAAGGAATCTCAAAAACAAATTCTTTGGCATTCGTACAAAAGAGTGGGTACTCTTCAGAAGATTATACTTTTCCACATCAGCATGTAGCACGATACTATCGCCTTTTTCTGGGCATATATGTCGAACGAATGTCCCTTGTTAATCAAACCTGCTATTTGGTTTATGATAAACGTATGGGATATGGTCGGAAACGTGTCAATTATGAACGCTATTTTCATTATGGTCGCCAAATATCACATCAGTCACGATAAGGTGCTATCATTTCATACGATATTCGACAAGGCGCTTAGAAAACGAAACTGGCAATTTCGAAACTATAGACCACAAAATGCTCTTAACAGACAAATATGAATGAAACGCCAACCTGAAAGATTCACGAGCTCTTTTATAGTCTTCTTTTAGCAAAAGGTGCTGACCTAATTCTCTACAATTGCTTGACAACAGCTTAGCAGTGACCCTTCTTTCATGTTTAGTTAACTTTTGGTTTTCCAATAATTTCGAGTGTGTTTTTATTCGGCACCTCAGCATCACGGTATAGTCTTCTTTTAAAGCTGAGAGACTTACCGTCTTTTCGCATCGATGATACATCATGGCCAGTTCATCCCAGCAGTAGCCCCAGCTACCCTGAAGAGCAAGACGGCACATAAAATCATAATCCACATTACATACAAATGACTCATCAAATAATCCGGCTTTAATGGCACATTCTTTAAGGCAAATAACCGCCGTTGGCATTGCTAAAGTTCTATACGTAAAGTGTGATATAAACGGGTCGTCAATTATCCCCTCGTTCTCTTCAAATGGAAATTTGCAGTGTAAAAAAGAATTTGGATACGGATCATTGTAGTTGGTAAGATTAATATTTACCATATGTGCGACAAGCTGGGAATGGCGCTCAACAGCACACATCTGTACCGCAAGTTTTTCGGGCAGCCATTCATCGTCAGAATCTAAAAAAGCAATCCAGTCTCCTTTTGCCGCTTTAATTCCTGTATTTCGAGCAGCACTGGCCCCGGCATTTTCCTGATAAATATATCTGATACGGTCCATATACGGCAGCAATACATCTTTTGTATTATCTGTAGAGCCATCATCTACTACGATTATCTCATAGTCCGCGTAAGTTTGAGCCAAAACACTGTCTATGGCCTGAGTTACATACTCAGCCCGGTTATAGGTCGGAATTATTACACTAACTTTAATCATTTGTTGCCTCCAAAGTTCTCAGCTTATATTTTTTGATAATTGTATTCAACATGGGGAAGGCTATTTTGATTCTGAGTTTAATGTATTTCCAAAGCCATTTTTTCATCAGCGGATACTGCCGGACTAAATAAACTGCTGTCGAACGACCGTTGGAATTCGAATACTCGTGAGCAGAGTACAAGGCCAGACTTGCTAAATATTGTTCCAAAGCTTCACGATAAACTTCTGGACAATTAGCTTGTATTGGTTCGGGATCAGTTAGAATGGGAACCAAGGGTTTTGGGAAAGCTTTTATCGTGGAAATACCAAATGCTTCGGTATGATACCACATCAACGGTTCCATAATGCGATATATCTTATGGTTAAGTAACAGTTGGAGTTGTAAGTAACGATCTTCACCACGTTTACATTCCCTTTTTGAATAAAAGCCACCATATTTATACACAACATCACGTTTACACAAAAACGTGCAGGTATGAAGCATTGTTAAATAAGTATGTAAATCTGTATGTGAAACATTGTTAGGCAATCGCCAAGGTCCTTTCTCAACACCAAAGTTTTTCCAGATTACACTTTTATCCGTTCGGAGATCACCTTCAAAATACGGCCCAACAACCAAGTCACAATCCGGGTTAGTTTTCAATCCATCGAGATATATGGCCATAAAATCCGGCAGCCATTCATCGTCTGCGTCAAGAAATGCAAGATAGGGAGCCGTAGTTTCCTTGATCCCCCGATTGCGAGCTGAGCCTGGGCCGGCATTGGCTTGTTTAATCATGCGCAATCGAGGATCATGGTATGTTCGCACTATATCCGGGCCATCATCCATCGAGCCATCATTCACTACAATCACCTCAAAATCCTCAAACGTCTGTGTCAAAACAGAATCCAAAGCACGAGCAATATATTTACCTTTGTTATAAAGCGGAATTATTACACTGATTTCGGACATGTGAAAACTACTCTGACAAGCTCTGCTCTATGACTTCGCCGGAGTTATTTCAACCAAATGACAAGACATCTCTTCTTTGATTACTTCTAAATAAGCCTTCCCGAATTTCCGATCGGGTTCTAGATAGTTACCTTCTGCCCATTCATTCCATGATTTGATGAACACTACCCTTTTATCGTACGTCCTGTCATAAATCTGCGCAATTGCTTTCTTCAATTGTATTCGAAACAATTCTGGAGTTGAGTCATGTAAAACGACGCCCCTTACACCACTTCTGGGTGTATTATCCCAGTTTGGAAAAACACAAGGATATTGGTTAAAATCTTTTACTAAAGAAGGGAGCGCATTTTTTATGGCATCTTTGTATAGATAAACCGTGGGTTTAGAGAAATGTTCTTTATATAATTGTCTCAAGCCTTTACCTGCCAGTGTTCTGCAAATTCGGTATAAATAACTTCGTGAAGGGCGGCGCAACTTGTAAAGAGCTATTCCATGATTATCCGGGATAGAAGCATCAAAGCCATAATCTGTAGGAATCCATGATGGCCCGGCCATCCCAATAAAATATATACCTTTCAAACCTGATTTGATTGCTAACTCTCTCCAACAATCGGTAAACCTTTTTGGATCCGGCAATTCATGCGGACGAAAAACCACAAAAACTGGTTTACCTTCAATTATTATGTAGCGGCTATCGCTGAAAGCATCTAAAACCGTGTAAAAGTGCGATTCGTAATCTTTCACACCAGGATATGTTTGTTCTATCAATATTCTATCTGGCGCACCGTGTCAAATCCCGGTCCAGGTTTGATTGGCCCAAGACAGGCAGAAAGGAAAGTCGGGCTTACCCGACTCTAACACTTCACAAAATGGTCTCTCGAGCAACCGTTTTCCTGCGAACCAATAATACCAGTAACAGAATCCCTCAATTCCATGCTCCCGAGCCATCTCAGCTTGGGCGATTCGGGTTTCTGGGACACGCAAATCATAATATCCCAAATCTGCCGGAAAGTGCGGCTGATAATGTCCCCGGAACAACGGTTTAGCCTTGGTAACATTTGTCCATTCAGTAAACCCTTTACCCCACCATTCATCATTCTCCGGTATCGGATGATATTGGGGCAAATAAAAAGCTATTAGGCGAACTTTTCTTTCAGACATAATTTTGATTTCAAACTATTTATCTTTGTTACTGAGTTAATGCAAAACTCACAAGAATCTTTCTATAATTTTAAGAATCTTTGGTGCAGCAATATTTATGTCATGTCTCTCTTGAACTTTCTGAACTGCCCTGTAGCCGAGCCTATTTCTTAATTCCTTTTCTTCAGCCAGGGTAATAATTTTTTCAGCCATATGGTGAATATCGAGGTATGGCACAACGAAGCCGGCATCATCTTCCACGAATTCCGGTGACCCACCAGCATTTTCAAAGCAGACAATTGGCTTACCTAAGGCGGCTACTTCTAAATTGACTAAAGGGTAGGGATCTTCGCGGGACGTCATTGCAAATACGTCAAATGCAGAATAGTAATCAAGAGGATTGGACACCTCTTGAACGAAATGTACACGTTCTCCCAAACCAGTATGCCGAACATCATGCTGTATCTCATAAAAATCCATTCCATTGTTTTTTCCACCAACCCAGATGAAATATATGGGGAAATCTTGTAGTTTCTGAGATAGCAGATACGCCATTTGTACGAACAGATCTTTACCTTTACGCCATGTCTCAGAACCAGAACCACCCACTACAAAAGAATTACTCGGTATATTCAAAGACCTGCGTATGTTTTTGCTTTTTAATGAAAATGAATTAGAGTCCTGTTTTGGAATAGGTATGAAGCCGTGTACAACATCCACCTTATTTTCTGAAATCCCATGAGCTTGGACAAGGTTTTTCTTAACTGCGTTTGATACGGCTATATAATGGGTTGTACAGCGTTTGACCTGTTCAAAATTCTTTCCACCACAACGCTGTATCCAATAATCAAGTTCAGCTACTCGACAGATTACCGGGCAACCAACGTCGGCAAGTAATGACAAAACTTCGCCGTTTGTTATTGTATTAGAAAAAATTAGACCGATAGAAGATTTATTAAAGTGATGAAGACGCCCCTTCCTCAGATAAAAAGTTTTAAGATTTCGGTTTAAATGTCGATACAACTTTGATAAGAAACGATTGTTTAATGAAGGTTCGTATAACTTGGTTGGCGCGAGCATTTGGTAAGCCGTTTGTAGTTCACCCCCAGTTCTCAGTAAAATCTCAAAGTCTATTGTTGAGTGTTCCTTAAGCCATTTCAACAAATTCAGAATTACCAAGGGGGCTCCCGTAAGTCCCGCGCTATGACTAATAAACAAAACTTTTTTTCTCACAAGCGTGTCAATCCTCGATTTACCTCAGCCTATTACTATTTAAAACTGCCACAAACAAACATAGGTACTCCGGTGGGTTGCCCCAGCGAATGCAAACTGTCTTACGTTTGAGCACGATTCTGGAATCTCATAATTTTATCATCTCGGATTATGCCTTCCTGTATAATCGTAGCTTTCTCAAGGACTTTATTATAAGTACCGTTTGCTAAATCACTCAAAAAGGGATATGTTGATGAACTTATAGCTTTTGAAGCATTTTTGTGAAACAATGATGGAGTATGGTCAACCGCATAATGAAGTACTCCTTTATACCAATAGACTGGCTCGGCTATTGTAGTTGGACGGCTGCTTTCGATACCCATCCTCTCATCACAGCTAATATCAACGATCATCGCGCCAGGTTTCATCCTGTCTAAGTCTTCATCATAAATAATGTGGTCTTTACGAAAGATATCCCACAAAACAGCATTCACTATGACATCGTAACCGCCAATTTCTTTCCTCAAGAGATGGCTTGTTGCTCGGTCATACACTCTGACACGACAGCCCAAACGTTCAAGGATTCTTAGAGCACCGCGGGCAACGTTTCCTCTTCCAACCACCGCAACACAAGCTCCATAAGGCAACCGACTCCATTTTAAGAGAGCATGTAAAACGGCGGCCTCACCGGCTATCTCATTATTCTCCCAAAAACAATGACGTCCCTCCTCGAACATTTCTTCCCATGCAATCGCCGTCATTTTATTTTTAACCAGGACGTTTGTAATATCCCGTCCTTGAACAGCATGTATCCAACCGAAAAGTGTCTTTCCCAACTTAAAGTATTCGTCACCCAACATAGGTTTTGGAATACAGATCACAGGACATTCACAAACGGTTTCTCTGTCTGCGACAAGTGCACCAACCCGTTGATAATCACCGTCAGAATATCCAAGCACGTTACCATAACCAGTTTCAAACACAAAGAACGAACCTGTTTTTGATGAAGAAATATCACTTGGGAGAAGCGCGCGGCGAAATTCATTTTCTTTCCCGGAAATAGGAAAGCCAATTTTCTTCATACATAACCTCACAATAAGAATTCACAATGTTAATCCAATGATAAGGGTGAATTTGCCCTTACACGACCAAGCCCGCTGCAAATAATTTTCAGCAGGCCTTTGTTTTCCATCCATATGTGATGACCTGAGCCTGCCAATATTGCAATTAACTCAGATATCAATGTCACTTTTCGTTTGTCTCCTTTTATTTCCTTGCCAACTCCGATTTTCATGTTTTTGCATCTCTCATTCGTAGGATCTCAATGAACGCAGCAACCCACAAATTTGCGCATGCATTTCGACAAAATAGTCCCTCCTCAAAGACCCAATCAGTGCTCACTCTTTGGTAGCGGCCAGGCCTGTCGTCTATATACATTTGAGAAGGATTATATGCCCCAAAAATGCAGTGCAGTTCATTAATAAGGAACCGGCCATCCTGCGTCAAAAGCACATCGAAACACATGCTCCGAAAGTTTCCTTTTTCTGAAACCTCAAAACACATATCCAGACAATCTCGAGGTGGCGGTCCCCACCGCACAAGATTCGAACCGCTGTGCATGCCATTTTTCTTGAGCTTCTCGTGTCCGAAGAAAGAATCTCCTATACGGATGATTCGAAACTCGCGCCCGCCTTCGATGTATTCTTGGAAGAGGACGTGACCCCAGCTTCGATCTCTGGGATCCCCTTTTTCACGAACGATACCCTCGCAAAATGCCTGCTCAATAAGCACTTCCGCTTCGTCATAGCTTCTTAGGAAACGAACACCCATCCCAGCAGAACCTAAGGCTGTCTTGTAAACAAGAGGATACTTAGCCAGCTTAGCGAAAACCAGGGCACCGTCCTTGTCGTAAAAAATATTGGTACGCGGATGCGGTATTTTATTGGCCTGCAACCAGTAAGCGACCATTCTCTTATTCTCATAGAGAAGAATTTCCTGTACCGAAGGGAAGACTATCTTCTGAAGGGTATTAGCCAGAATCATTACGCGCTCCTTGTACATTGTGTTTGCCAAAGTGGAATAATCCGGTGGTCTGAGGAGAAAACCTTCACAGTCAGATCTTTTCACCTCCTCAATCCAGGCATCGGAGGTAATATCAATCTCCTCAAACGGCACATCAAGATCTATGCAGGCCTTGACATACATCTCGTGCTGCTTGCTTTCATTCTTCAGGATTCCAAGCTTCGGCCTATTCGGGCCATCCAGGGGTATCGCGTCCGCCGGGTATTGAGACCAGATTTCTGCATAATCACTTGTATTACCAACAGCGGTTTTCTCCGAAGCCTTACTTTCGAGTGAAAGAAACTTTTTAAGCCGATTATATACCCGTCTTAGAAAACGATGATTAGCAACGTTCTTTTTGTTTGAGAAAACCAAGAGAAGTTCCCCAAACCACGGGAGGCCTTTACCTAAGAGAAAGCGGGAATACTTTCGTCGCAATCTGCGGGTCAGTCCCTTTTCAAAACGATAGTTTTCTTTTTTAATCCGCCGTATCCAATATCTTTGAGTCTGTTCATTCACATGTTCACGATTCTTTCCCTTTGAGTCTTCGCCGCTGGTAATTATCAGCCATTTCCGACAATACAACGTCAGGTTCTGAACCAAGATGTCCACATAGTCTGGTTCAATATGCTCAACAACCTCGAAGCATGTGACAAGATCAAATCGCCTTTTCAGAGGAAGCGGAGCGCGCAGATCGCTGAAAATCACCTTCGTAGGCGAAGTTTTCAAAATCTGCTTCACGGCAAGATTGCCTTCTATCCCTATCCCAGAAACGTCCTGGCGAGCGAACTCTTCAACATAAATCCCAGTACCGCAGCCCAGGTCAAGGTATGTTTCGGGTCTGAAAGTTTTGACCAATTCGCCAACAATAAATGGAGCCGTTTCGATTTTTACGGGATCTGCTGGATACTTCGCCTCGGCTTCGCCCACTGGTTTTCCATAATGAAACAGATGAAGTCCGTTCAGATCATCTTTCGTTTTCATAGTTACCTCTCTTATCGAATGATTTCCCAATCACCCTGTTCTTGAATGATGCAGGATTGTCCTGGAAAAGATTTTCTACAGTCCCTTACAAAGAAATTCAGAACATTTCCAACCCTATCTTCTAAACGATTGAGATGGTTGCCAAGCCAAATATTTATTGTATAATAACCTTGGGTAAGCTTGAGGGACGGGATGGTCATCCTGACTGTATGTTCCTTTTGGATTTTTCTGTGAGTTAGCATCTCTAAAGGATTGCGAACGTGGTATACGTACACAGACCGACTGTTCTGAATAGAGATTCCCAAGACAAATCCATTGCTTGACAAATTGCAAAGATCCACTTCTATTGCAATTCCCGAATCGACTTCAAAGGTCGAGCAGATTTCGCCTTGTACATTCATTGTCCGCACAGACTTGATTCTGGCTATTCCCGGACTGGTTCTATCTTTATGCCAATTTTCGAGTGAAACTTCTGCGTTTGATTTCAGTTCTAAAGAACATTCTTGATAATAATCAGTAGCACTTTGCGCACTTGTATCAAGTTGAATCTTTCCTTCTTTAAGAACAATTCCCCGATTGCAAAGATCCCTTACAGCTAATAAATTGTGACTCACAAACAATACCGTCCGACCTTCCTTTGCCACATTTTGCATTTTACCCAGACATTTTTTTTGAAAAGCAATATCACCTACCGCTAAGACTTCATCCACAATTAATATTTCCGGCTCTAAGTGGGCTGCCACGGCAAAAGCCAGGCGGACATACATACCGCTGGAATAACGTTTTACCGGCGTATCTAAGAATTTTTCTAGTTCGGAAAAGGCGACGATTTCATCGAATTTCCGTTTCACCTCCTGCCGGGTCATACCAAGAATTGCACCATTGAGAAAAATGTTTTCCCGTCCGGTAAGTTCCTGGTGAAAGCCGGTTCCCACCTCCAATAGACTGGATGCACGCCCTTTGAGGCGGACTTTTCCGGTGGTTGGCTCGGTAATCCGGCTGAAAATCTTCAATAAAGTGGACTTCCCTGCTCCGTTGGAACCTATTATGCCAACGCGCTCTCCCTGTTGAACTTCAAAATTGATGTCCTTAAGCGCCCACAACTCTTCCAAATCAAAAGATTCCCGATTGGGCGAGAGTGGGTGGCGCATGCGCTGCCAGACACCTCTGACAGTATGTGTCATAGCATCACGTAGGCTATCGTTGTACCTCTGCTTTTGATGGCCGATTATGTATTTTTTGCCCAAGTTTTCTGCTTTGATAATGGCGCTCATATTGTGGATGAGAACCTCATTTTTAGATAATATCTGCAAATTTGCGTTCAGTTTTGGTGAAGAATAACGCTCCGGTGATAAAGAGCATTATAGCAAGGCCTATGGAGATTAAGAAACCCGGCGGATAGAGACTGACTTCTTTTCCGAGCAGTGCCCAGCGAAAGCCATCGATAACTCCCACCATCGGATTGAGAGAGTACAGCAGCCTCCATTTTTCCGGTACTATGTTGCTGCTGAATCCCACGGGCGAAACGTATAAACCGAATCGCACAATAAACGGCACAATGTGCTGAAAGTCACGATACTTGACATTCAGAGCACCGATCCAGTACCCTGCACCCAGCGATGTCAAAGCAGCAAGGAGCAACAACGCAGGCAGAACAAGAATCTTCCAGTTTGGCCAAAAGCCGTACCAGAGCATCAAACATACGAGAATAGCAAATGCTATAAGAAAATCCACTAAGCTAACCACCATCGACGTACTGGGAATAATAATACGTGGGAAATAGACCTTTGTTATCATATTGCGGTTGGTAATTAGTGAATTACCGCTTAGGCTGAGGATATTACTAAAAAACTGCCAGGGAAGTATCGCCGCACAAACGAGTATGGGATAGGGCGTATTCCCAGACGGCAGCTTGGCAATCCCACCGAAAATTACGCTCAGAATAACCATTGACAATAATGGGCGGAGCACACTCCAGGCAATACCGATTACGGTCTGCTTGTATCGTACCAGAATATCTTTCCATGCAAGAAAATAGAAGAGTTCTCGATATGCCCAAAGCTCCTGCCAGAAGTGTTTCAAGCTCTTGTTAGGTTCAATTATAATTTCGTTCATATTCTACCTGAAGATCACGGAACAAATCGTTATCACTCATTCATAGAGGACATTTCTATCGCATTACGTTGTCATTTCCCAGATGAGCATTCATGACAATTATTTTTTATTTAAATAAGAACAGATATACTCCGTCCCCGTCGGCTGCATTGAAGAAATCAATGTAACTTCCTTTGACAACACAACTTTGGATGCTTTTCCGATGCTGGTTTTCACCGGCATCGATTTGCTCTATTGCAAAACACTATCTTTGACGTTGCCATATTCAACCGCCCGGACCTTGCCGTTTGGGTCCGGGAGATAATCCAAAACCAAATCCGTCACATCCTTTGCTATCGTTCGGACGAAATTCTCCAGCACCGAGCTAATCTGAACCTGTGCCACGTATCGAGCCGGATCGCCGGCGATATTAGGCCTTCGACCAAGTGGCCCGGAAAAGTCGTTTTCGTCGGCGGTAATTTGGCCGTTCAAGATATAGTAGTTCAGGACAACTTTCGGTTGGTGTATTGGAGCGGGCTTATGGAAGAGATGTAATAAACAAGTTATTTGTCGGCCGGCTCGTGAGACAAATCGCAAAGATTCGGTA
>SMTZ1_10006352_pt1 | contig 11893 bp, 11 predicted proteins | sample DeeMarSWOR136_30_FD_25667 | JGI IMG/M metagenome (IMG submission 25667) | reverse complement strand
ATGTAGAGGTCTGGTTGAGAGTATTAAAAGAAGAGTGTGAAAATATGGTTTCTGAAACAATAGATTCAGAATCTGAGTTTGCCCAATCTATGAAACCTCGTTACTGAATGAATCTTTGATACTAGTAACATGGTTTTTCTAAAAAACAAAAAACATTGATATTTGCTACTAGATTTCTATCAGCTCTCACAAGAGAGTGTCCTTTTTTCAAGTAAAAGTCCAATTTTCTTCATTCTGTCGATAGCTTATATACTAAGAATTCAACTATCTCTCGGGACCGAAGGACCTTAACAGGGGGAAGATTGTAACGAAAAACACGCATGAGGCGGTGGGGGTCCCTGGGGTCTGGAGATTCTTCAGACCCCACCCATAATTAGCTGCAATCGACCCCCCACAAGCGGTGTTCTGATTGCACAGACTACCAAAACATGAAGTCAGTACATTCATCGGGGTTAATACGCCATGGCAAAACCAAAGATCCATATCGCTTTTTTTGGAAATACGAGAAATATCGAATACTTAGCAGTAAGAAGGTGCATCGATGAGCTAATCATAGTCCATACTTGGGAACAGGAGAACGATGTGAATCAGTTCATTGACAAATATTCAGATTTGGGACTCATCGTTATGCCTGTCAGAGTGGTACAGAATGATTTCATCAATATTCTTTCTTCATCTCTGAATGCATTGGATTCTCACAAACTTGACCAATATGACATCGAGGTTAGTGTTACTACCAATGATTGTATTATGAATCTAGCAGCATGCATCTGCGCCGCAATTGTAAAAGCTTCCATAATTTGTGTTCAAGGTAATGAATTGAGCAACATATCTGAAATCTGGCCATCTGAACTTGTCAACCTCTCTTTTCAGAAACGGGAAATACTCTGCTATCTTGACAGTTGTGAGAAACCCGTACATCAAAAGGAGGTGGCCGAAGAAACAGGAATTCAACAGTCGGGATTATCTCGACATCTCCGAAACTTAGAGCTAGCTGGTTATGTAACAAGATTACGAATTTCCCGCTGCAAGAATGTTAGCATAACTGAGCTTGGTCGAGCTGTACTTCATCATAAACAGATTAGAAAAAGACGTCTTTGGAGTTCCTATACACTGCCTGTGGCAGACAACATTCAGATAGGAGGATGAAAAGATGAGATCTTCGAACACATACCTCCTGGAACATGGAAATGACAGTATGTTCGAAGATTATGCTGCATTATACAACGCAATCGATTCATTTGATAATCCAGACCATATCGAACTTTCTGGAGAATATTTTCGCTCATCTTTCTCATCACCAAGCGTCGAAGTCGGTCGTGACATTGTATTAATACAAAACTCTGATGGGACTCTAGTGGCAGCTGGTACAATATTTTCTCAAAAGACATCACCACCCAGTTCGCGGATAATGGTCCAAGTGCATCCAGATTTTCGAAATAGAGGGATTGGGTCAATGGTTCTAGATCACCTTTTAGAAACTGGGAAGAAAAGGGGATCAACTGTTTTTGAATGTCGGATACCGAGTTTTCGCACGGATGCAATATCATTTGCTGAATTTCATAAATTCAAATATGAATACTCTTGGATAAAGATGAGATTGGATATTGATAAGCCAATAGAATCAGAAGTGCTTCCGCAAGAACTGAAATTTAGATTATTGAATCCAATGAGGGAACTAAAAACTTGGTTAGTTCTTCATAATGAGATTTACAAAGATGGTGCGGATTCTGGTATAACCACAATCAAGTCATTGAGAACTCAAATCAAACATGTCAACTTCGATCCGAGATTATTGGTTTTGTGTGAAATCAATGGGAAAGCTATTGGAATAGGATCAGGTTGGTCAGCCAGTCATGTAACCGACGACTGTAGGACCAGAATTCTCCAGATTCAGGGTGTAGGAATTCTGCCGAAATATAGACAGAGAGGATATGGGCAAGCATTACTTGTTGAGATTTTGAACCGAGCTTTCCATATTGGCTATAGAATAGCTGAGCTTGTTGTTCAGAATAACAATCAAGCTGCAATTGGTTTGTATACGAAGAATAGGTTTCACGAACGATATAGACATCTTTGGTATAAACTAGTTACATAACTCTGAGAACTGACAAAGCAGATAGCTAGATACTTGACAAGTAAAAGCTTGCAGTTTCCTATGAATAGGAAAAGGATTTATCCAAATATGCGTTTTAAATAACAGGAGTGATATTTTGGCTATAGAAAGTCTTAGATTCAAATCCGACAGAGAAATCAAGAAACATTTCGCGATTTGCTGTACTTTCGTTGCTGCTATGATTTTGGTGCCTTTAATCCTTGAAATAGGCATAGGATCTTGGTGGCAGCATTATATGATTGAAAGTGGTTTTGTAATAACAATATTCCTCTTAGCCATCTGGCCTGTATTTTAAATATCGATTTTTTATTTCATAAACAGACCTGAGAGAGATGCATTCATTGATAGCAATTTAAGAGGAGATGAACAGATCATCGTCATTGATGAATGATTGAGCAACCACTCATATTGGACTTTAAAGAGGGTTGTTCCCATGCATCTTTGGTGGACTATTTTGTCGCTTACTCTCCAACACGTCTAAACTCTTACACATCAATAATCTTGTTTCTCTTGGGAATATCACTTTATCCACATATCCCAATCTAGCCGCAACATATGGGTTGGCAAACTTATCACGATACTCCTTCAAATGCTGAGCCCACTTCTTCGCTTTGTCTTTAGCCTTGGCAATCTCCCTGCGGAAGACGAAAGAGAATTCGACCTATTGTGCAATTCAGATTAACTTTCAAAAGTTAGACCTAATAGCGTATAATGGGACAATGGTTCGACAGCTCATTCCAATTTTGTTTGGAGTTTCGCGTGCTCATTCACCCAACAGTGTGCTTTGGAGTGGAGAAGAAAGATGGATGAGACCTCACATGACTTCGACTTAGGAATTGAAAAGATAGCGTCGGAGCTTAAGGGTAAAACACTGAGAGCCTATTGGTATCTATTAAGAAACCCTGAAGAAACGAGTCTGCGCAATATTCAGAGGGGCGCAAATCTTTCGAGTCCGAGCCTCGCAACATATCACCTGAATAAGCTCGTAAATCTAGGTCTCGTCAGAACGGATAAGTATGGATCATATTACCTTGAGAGAGATGTAAAGGTTGGTGTGCTCAGGTTCTTTGTGGGTTCTGGAAGATTATTACTACCCCGCTACCTTTTCTACGCTGTATTCTACACCACACTGATTCCATGTAATTTGTTATTTCTACCACTGACAACAGGGCCAATTTCGCTACTCCTTCTTTCTGTTCTGGGGTTCGGAGCGATAACAAGTTGGTTTGAGAGTATCAGAATATGGCGAATGGAGATTTGAACAGTTGAATAAGTTAGAACAGCGCTACAAAAAATTAGACCTAATAAAAAATGATTCAATCTATTTCAGGAGGTTTCATTGATGCTCAGAATGAAAAAAAAACCAGCTAGGTATTCATTGGTCTCAGTGGTGGTCGCAGCAATTCTACTTGTTTCCAGCCTTGGGATTGGAACAACTGATTCATCTACCTTGGTCCTGCCAGGAATAGCTCTAAATGATTCGCCTTTCGTAGATATAAGTACTGACAACCTCACATCGATGGAGTCGATACTATATCCTTCCAATTATGAAGTGGTAAGCGAAAGGCCGTATATCATAAGAGTGGATTATCAAAGAGCTCATTTCATAACAGAATATGACGCTGAACAAGCAGCTACACAATTCATAAACAAGGTTTTTTCGAATCTATCTGTTCAACAACTCGAAATAGATAGAACATTAACTGATCTGTGGAGAGTTCTTCCTAGATGGAGAATCTGCTTTAGAAACAATACAATCTCAGATGGGATTCACATAGAGGCAAGGGTCATAGTGAATGCTATTACTGGAGGAATCATTGGATATTCTGGCAATCCCATAATGTGTCAAGGAGAAGTAGCCAATCAATCAACTGCTGAAATGTATGCGACAACTGCATTGAAGGAGTTAGGTTATTACATACCTGATAATTCACGTATAGTCTACATAGATAAGATGGACCATTTCAACGATAACTTTTCCACATACTACTTCCGATTTCAGGAGGTTGTCAATAATACTATGATTGACGGTGAGATTGGGACTATAAGAGTGGAATTGGATGGGAGATCTGGTGGTATCGAGCGTTTATTATGCCAATGGATTGAAGTTGATGAGATACCAACAAATGGCATCGTTTCCATGATCGCAATTGGGTATGGCGCAGTTCTCACTCTCTATAGAGTGCCTGAAGGCGACTACAATGAAATCAGACCCCAGGATTTCCGTCTGTGCTGGGTAAGGGATGATCCAAGGTCTGGGATGACAGTATTCGATGCATTCACTGGGGAAGTCCTGTATGTGATGGATACCTTTGGTGCTTTTCATTCCCAGGATGAAGTAAGAGCGATTTTCCTTGCACCTCTTCTTATCTCTGCCATTCCTGCAACACTGCTGTACCTTGGTACACGAAAGATTCTCCGTAGACAAATGCGATATTAGATGACTATCGGATTCAATTGAAAGGTACACTTCACAGAGGGATATTTCCATGTTTCTTTAGAGGTCTTCTCTGTCGCGTATTCTCCAGCATATCCAAGCCCTTGCAGATTAATGGTCGGGTTTCTCTCGGACATATGACCTTGTCCACATATCCTAATCCAGCTGCGACGTAGGGATTTGCAAACTTGTTATGATGTTCTTTCACTAGTTGTCCTCTCTTTTTCTCCTTCTCCTTTGGGCGTTCAATCTCGCGACGGAATATTATATTAACGACACCATCAGGTCCCATCACCGCAATCTCAGCTGTAAGCCATGCATAGACCAAGTCAGCACCGATATGACGTGAGGTCATAACATCGAATGCGCCTCTGTATCCCTTGCGGGTGATGATTGTGATCATGGGGACTGTGGCTTCAGCAAAGACATGGAGGATTTTTGCTCCATGGCGGATGATTCCACCGTACTCTTGAGCTGTTCTAGGGAGATACCCTGGCACATCCATGAAGGTGATGATGGGGACATTGAAGACTTCACAGAAGTGCACGAAACGAGCATAAAAATGACTAAGTTTTTTAATTTAAAACACATCATCTTTATGGTTGACTCTTGTGTTAGGCTTATCAAGCATATCGAAAAATGGACTAACACACTAATTAGAATCTGAAGGAGAAATTTTGATGAAAAAAGATAATCGTAAACACACAACGACTGATGCTGGAATCCCTGTATCCAGCGATGAGTTTTCGCTCACCGTGGGGCCTGATGGCCCAATCCTGCTGCAGGACTCATACCTCATTGAACAGATGGCAAATTTCAATCGGGAGCGAATTGCAGAACGGCAGCCCCACGCAAAGGGTTCAGGAGCTTTTGGTTACTTCGAAGTGACCAAAGATGTTAGTGCCTACACTAAGGCAGCAGTGTTTCAGCCGGGCACAAAAACTGATACGTTAGTCCGGTTCTCTACTGTTGCGGGCGAGCGTGGCAGCCCTGATACTTGGAGAGACGTGCGTGGTTTTGCCTTGAGGTTCTACACCAGTGAAGGTAATTACGATATGGTAGGTAACAATACTCCTGTGTTTTTCCTCCGCGATCCTATGAAATTCCAGCACTTCATCCGTTCCCAAAAGCGCCGAGCGGATAGTGGGCTGCGTGACAATGATATGCAATGGGACTTCTGGACCCTATCACCCGAGTCAGCACACCAAGTCACGATATTGTTTAGTGACCGCGGCATTCCCAAGACGTGGCGGAACATGAACGGTTATTCGAGCCACACCTACATGTGGGTCAATGCAAAAGGCGAGCGCTTCTGGGTGAAATATCATTTCAAGACAGACCAGGGCATTGACGTCCTCACTCAAGAGGAGGCTGACCAGATAGCTGGCAAAGATTCTGACTACCATCGACGTGACTTGTTCGAGGCAATCAAACGGGGTGATTATCCCAGCTGGACGCTGAAGGTGCAGATTATGCCATTTAAAGAAGCCGAAACTTATCGGTTCAACCCCTTCGACCTGACCAAGGTATGGCCTCACAGCGACTACCCACTTCATGAGGTCGGCCGGCTAACACTCAATCGTAACCCCACCGATTTCCATACTGAAATTGAGCAAGCGGCGTTCGAACCGAACAACCTCGTACCAGGTATCGGTCCCAGCCCAGACAAGATGCTGCTCGCTCGCCTCTTCTCATACGCTGACGCTCATCGCGCCCGCTTGGGTGTCAACTACAAGCAGATTCCAGTGAACCGACCGAAGTCCCCCGTGTATAGCTACAGCAAGGATGGAGCAATGCGGATCGACAATGTGTCCGATCCCGTGTATACACCAAACTCAAAGGGAGGCCCAAAGGCTGATGGCAAGCGCTATCCCGAGGTCGAGATATGGAAAGCTAGTGGAGAGTTTGTCCGTGCTGCTTACACTCTGCGAAAAGATGATGACGACTGGGGACAAGCTGGTACATTGGTACGCAAGGTCATGAACGATGAACAGCGTAGCCATCTGGTATCCAACGTCATCGGACATCTTAAGAATGGTGTGTCGAAGCCCGTACTGCAGCGCGTGCTCGAGTATTGGCGCAACATAGACAAAGAGATCGGCAATCGCATAGCCAAAGGCATGACCAGCGGCTAATCTCAGAGCGCACAGTACGCGATGCTTCAATGATTGAATTATAGAGTGCGGTGTTCGACACTGACCTTAATCGTAGAATAATTGTAGATTGGTTTCGGTGAAAGAAAACAATCTTCAATAACGTTCGCTATAGAACTAGTGTATCCCCTACCTACGCCAAATTAGACTGGGGAAAGCCCAAGTGCTTCGTAGATGATACAATGGAAAAGCTCAAAGGTGCTGAAAGCACGAACGAATAGCTTGCCTCTGTTATCAGGACTCGGTGTGTTTTTTGCTGATTTGAATCACAAAGGAATGTTCCCATGCTTCTTCGGAGGCCTGTTCTGGCGCTTACTCTCCAGCATATCAAGGCCCTTGCATATCAATGACCTTGTTTCCCTCGGGAATATCACCTTATCGACATACCCATGACCAGCCGCCACATAGGGATTGGCGAACTTGTCACGATACTCTTTCACAAGTTGAGCACGTTTCTTCTCCTTGTCCTTTGCTCTCGCAATCTCCTTACGGAAGATGATGTTGATTGCGCCATCTGGCCCCATCACAGCAATCTCAGCGGTAGGCCAAGCATATACGAGGTCAGCACCGATGTGACGTGAAGCCATAACATCGAAAGCACCGCCATATCCTTTCCTCGTGATGATAGTTATCATGGGCACTGTAGCTTCAGCAAAGGCATAGAGAATTTTTGCTCCATGACGGATGATGCCCCCATATTCCTGGGCAGTACCTGGAAGGTACCCAGGGACATCCATGAATGTGATGATTGGAATGTTAAAGGCATCACAGAATCGGACAAATCTGGCGCACTTATCGGATGCGTTGATATCGATTGTACCTGCGAGATGGGCAGGATTGTTACCTACAATTCCAACTGACCTGCCATCAAATCGTGCGAACCCAACTATCATGTTCTGTGCCCAGAGTCCATGGACCTCAAAGAACTCCCCATTGTCAGCTAATTTGCGAACAACTTCACGCATATCATATGGCTTGTTTGGATCATTAGGGACTAGTTCATCAATTGACTCGTCCACATCATCGGGACTATGACCTGTTTCTACGCGAGGAGGGTCTTCAAGGTTGTTCTGTGGGATGTAACTGAGAAGTGTCTTTATTTGATCAAAGCATTCATTCTCATCCTCACTTGCGAAATGTGAAACACCACTTATTGATGAGTGGGTCATTGCTCCTCCCAATTCTTCGAAAGTAACCTCCTCACCTGTCACGGTCTTGATAACATCAGGTCCTGTGATGAACATGTGTGCAATGTCTTTGACCATCAGAGTGAAGTCAGTGACTGCAGGACTGTAGACTGCGCCCCCAGCACAAGGACCCATGATGGCCGAGATCTGAGGTATGACTCCACTTGCAAGTGTGTTCAGTCTAAAAATCTTGCAATAACTGACGAGTGATTTTATACCCTCCTGTACTCGAGCTCCAGCACCTGCATTCAGACCAATCAAAGGAGCTCCAGCTTCCATTGCTAACTCCATTATCTTTACGATTTTCTCGCCATACATTTCAGCGAGAGAACCACCCCAAACAGTGAAGTCTTGACTGAATATGAACACCTTCCGACCATTGATGGTTCCAAAACCAGTTACAACGCCATCACCAAGTATCTTCTTCTCATCCATTCCAAAGCTTGTTTCCCGATGGACAACGAACTCATCTATCTCAACAAAAGATCCTAAATCAAGAAGCTTATCGAGTCGTTCTCGAGCAGTCAAGCGACCTTTCTCATGTTCGATTTTGATACGTTCCTCGCCACCACCCAGTTTTGCTTCTGCTCTGAGCTTTGTAAGTTCATCAAACTTGTCCTTTGTCATATTGTGTTCACCTTATCGATTGGTCTTACTGAGAGGTGTGTGACTGTTTTTTCAATCTTCTGATTCGAATTTTATTTGTCATTTTATAATAATTAGAGTGGATAGAGCGGATCAGACACACACCAAATTCCTGACAAGTGCAAAAATTGAATAACAACAAATACAATCGTATGGAGAGAAGTGAGAACAAGATGACATGGAAGGATCATACAAAGAAGATTTCTAAACTCCAGGAATCGAACACTAAAATTGACATGACTGTCAGAGAACGGCTTGAAGAGATGACTCAAAAGATGGTAGATAAGGACATTGCAGTAAGCCTTGAGTTCCTCAAGGACCACCTCCATCTTCATAGGGATAATGATGATGCAATCCAAGAACTCAAACTGTTGGTAGATCTGATGGAGAACGTTGAATACAGCGTAATCATTGACGACAACGACCAATCAGTATATGTGTTTTTCAAAAAGAGTGAGTAAGGCTCGTTCATTGTCAATTTTGATTCCAAGATCAAGAGTCTTTACATATAGAACTAAATGAGGTGATAGCCCTCATCGTGAATATTACTGATAAATGAAACCTCATCATAAAGTATGAATTGCTTTGTACAAGTTGTGGGTGATTCAAATCACTAGTAAAATGCATTCTCCATATTCATGATTCTAAAAACTGAAATCGATATGCTGCAAACAACGATTTCAAATAATCATCATTCGGAAGAATAGTATCAAGCGGAGGATTTGGAGTTGGTCTTTACCGAGGTTGTACTTGCATTGCTAATATCATTTTTAGGGATGCTGTTTGCAGTCTTAGTAGGTTCGTTAGGGAATAGAAGTCCTGGGAAAATAACACTCCTCTCGATTTTGATGTTTGGGGTAGTTCTTCCTGTCGTCTTATCGTTCCTCTTCATACAGCTTATGCAGTATGTGACAGTCTTGGACTGGCCAACTGGAGGAGGGAGATACATTGCAATTTCACCCCCTATAGCTATTTTTATGGCATCTTGGCTCGGAGGTTTCCTAGGACTATATGCAGGAAAGTTATGGGGCGAGGGAAATGACAAGAGTTGCTTGCAGTGTATATTGATGCCTCTTTCTCTAGTTCTTCTAGGCATTCTGATAGTTGCATTATTTTCCTGAAAAGACCATATCTATTGGATTTTTTTAACACTATTGAAGGTAACCTCAAAAATCGATATGATTCTAATTGACAACCATCAGGTGATCATACTTGATGTAGTGATTGTCCTATGGTCATAACTGATAAATCACGCCGCACTACAGAATGTGATGCAGTTCAATTAAGATGTGGGTGATTGAAGATTGACAAAGATGACAGGCGGCGAAGTTCTTACAAAGTGCCTAAGGCAAGAAAATGTTAGATATGTTTTTGGAATACCAGGCGACCAACTCTACCCTTTTCTTGACTCAATTAATTCCACTGATGGGATCGACTTTGTAACTTTCCGACATGAGCAAGCTGCTGCACACGCTGCGGATGCATGGGCACGGACAACCGGTAACCCGGGGGTATGCCTGGGTACTGTAGGTCCTGGAGCAGCTGATTTGGTTCCAGGCGTCTATGCAGCATTTGCTGACAGCATACCAATGATAGTACTCTGTGCTCAAAATCAATCATGGCGGATTAATCCAGACCATGGAAGCACTCAAGGACTTGATCAACTAAATTTATTCAAGCCTATCACTAAATGGGGAGCCACAGTCACGCATTGGCAGCGAATTCCTCATCTTGTTCACTGGGCTTTTAGAGAGGCTCTTTCAGGTAGACCTGGACCAGTCTTTTTGGACATCCCTGCAGATGTCCTTTACTTGAGATGTGAAGAGGAAACATTGGAAGATGGAATTGTTGCTTCTGATAGGTATCGGATGACTAAACCACCTGTCGGAAATCCTGATTTGATTGCAAAAGCTGCTGAGATGTTGTCGAAAGCTAAGTTCCCACTCATACATGCAGGAAATGGAGTTCTCATGTCTAACGCATCAAGGGAACTCATTGCTATAGCAGAACATCTTCAAGCGCCAGTAACAACATCTGTTGCGGCAAGGGGATCAATACCAGAAGACCACCCGCTCACACTTACGCCTGGTAGCTTTGGAGCTATAGGAGCTCAGTGTGAATCTGACTTGGTCTTGCTAGTGGGCGGGCGCCTTGGAGATTATGATTTTTGGGGAAGAGCACCTGGTTGGGGTGACTGTGCTGACCAGCGGCTAATTCAGATTGATATTGCACCAGAGATGATAGCGCATAATCGTGTCGTTGACTTAGCAATTGTTGGAGATGCAAAAAGCACTCTAACTGAGCTTCTGAAACAAATCAAGAGCAAACCAAAGGCAAAACCCCGACCCGCGATGACAGACTGTCGAAAGGCTCAGGAGAATTGGCTTGTAGATTTCATCGAGCAAGGCAAGTCAACCAAAGTTCCAATCCATCCCCTCAGAATGATTCAGGAGATCCGTAACTTCTTCCCTAGAGATGCAATTTCTATTCTGGACGGCGGGAACATAGTAGTCTGGGCGATATACCTGAACAAAATATACGAACCAAGAACTTTCCTCTGGCCTTGTGATTCGGGACATCTTGGAGTTGGTACAGGATATGCAATTGGTTCAAAACTTGCCCATCCTAACAAAGAAGTCTATGTGATTTCTGGTGATGGAGCCTTTATGTTCAATGTTCAAGAGCTTGAAACCGCTAAACGAATGGGCACTGCATTCACAATTGCAATTGCAAACGATAGAGCATATGGTATGATTAAAGCTGGACAGAAAGGTCTCTATGATGGGAGGTATGTCGGAGTAGACTTCGTTGATGTCCGGTATGACAAAATAGCAGAAGCAATGGGTTGTTTCGGTATTAGAGTTAAGAAGCCCGAAGACATTGCTCCAGCGCTTCAAAAAGCAAAAGACTCAGGGCTTCCTGCTGTACTTGACATAGTTATTGATCCCAACATCAACTTAGTCCCACCAGACTTTGAGTCAGTAGCTTCAGTATGGCTTGAGGGTTGCCAGCTTCCGGGTGAGGAATAAATGAAGGCTGCAGTTTATGAGGGCAGTCTTGAGATACAGGTGAAAGATGTACCAGAACCTATCATCGGACCAACTGAAGTTCTAGTAAGACCGAAGTTTGTGGGTATCTGTGGAACTGATCTCAGTGCTTGGGAGTATGGCATGTACGAGTCAGGTCTAATAATGGGACATGAATTCTCTGGGGAGATAGTAGAGGTCGGCAATGATGTCACATCTTGGGAGATAGGTGATAGGATTGTACCTAACTCGCTCCTACCCTGCCGAAAGTGTTCATTCTGCAAAGCTGAGAAGTTCTCGATCTGTGATGACATGAATATGGTGGGTAT
>SMTZ1_10014675_pt1 | contig 11896 bp, 7 predicted proteins | sample DeeMarSWOR136_30_FD_25667 | JGI IMG/M metagenome (IMG submission 25667) | reverse complement strand
AGAAACTCTATGACACTCTCGATGCTGCCGCCTTCATGGTCGTCTACGATGGCAAAGTGGTTGTTTCCTGGGGTGACGTTAAGAGAAGATATATGTGTCATTCTGTAAGAAAGAGCTTCCTTAGTGCCCTCTACGGAACTCATGTCGACGACGGATCTATCGATCTGAACAAGACTTTGGCAGAGTTGAATATCGACGACAAATCTCCTCTCACTGAAAGCGAAAAGCAAGCGACGATCAGAGATTTGCTTAAAGCCAGATCAGGAGTTTATCATCCTGCTGCTTATGAAACCGAAGCGATGAAAGCTAAGCGTCCGGAACGTGGCAGCCATGAGCGCGATACGTTTTGGTATTACAACAACTGGGACTTCAACGCGCTGGGCACCATTTTTGAACAGGAAACCGGAACGGACATTTTTGTCGATTTCAAGAACCGGATTGCGGATCCGTTAAAGATGGAAGATTTCAGATTAATTGACGGCTACCACCATCTGGAAGCTGAGCACTCCATACATCCAGCTTATCCGTTCAAGATGTCGGCCAGAGACATGGCGCGATTCGGCCTATTATTTTTGAGAGAAGGAAAATGGAATAACCAGCAGATTATTTCGAAAGAATGGATAGAAGAAAGTACCAGGCCATATTCTGAAACAGATGACCGAGGCGGCAGCTATGGTTATCTCTGGTGGACTTCAGGTGAATTTAAAGAGCAGGGAATGTATTCAGCATATGGAGTTGGGACTCAAATCATTTCCGTCCTGCCGGGTGCGAATTTGGTGGTCGTTCAGCGTGTTGATACCTATGAAGGAAGACGGACAGCTCCAAACAGCGAATTATTCAGGCTGATCCTGGATGCCAAAGTATCTGAGCCCAAGCCCCATCCCCAGTTGATCGCGCTGCAAAACTCGCCGTCCTATCAGCGTCCCGAAATCATCCAGCTCAAATCAGACGTCATGAACAAGTATGTGAAGGAATATCCAGTGGGTGATACCAGCATGTCCGTAAAGAACATTGACGGCGAACTCTTGATTGATTCTCCCACCTTTGGTAAGTTCAAGCTTTTTCCTGTTTCCGAAATAAAATTTGTGGTGGAGGATCTCGAACACTACGCCATCTTTGAATCTGATGATAACGGGATACCTTTTCGTGTAACACTTCACCAGACATCGAGAACAGGGGATCTGTATTCTGCCATAATCAAACAGGGTATTGAGTCTGCGATCAAGCAGTATCACCAAATGAAGAGAAACGGATTTGATTTCAGTGAATCTGAACTAAATAGTCTGGGTTATCAATTGCTTGGAATAAAAAACATCAAGGCAGCCATAGAAATATTCAAGTTGAACGTAGAAGCTCACCCGGAATCATTCAATGTCTACGATAGTCTGGGAGAAGCTTATATGCTAAGCGGAGATGATATACTTGCCATCAAAAACTACAAAAAATCATTAGAGCTGAATCCTCAGAATATAAATGCCCAGCAAATGTTAAAAAAGATTGAAAACAAAAGATAAAATAATTTTTCCTCAATAAGTTTACTCGAGGGTTGCGCAACTCCGCAAAGATGATATGCTTTTCTGAGTAACCCCGTTTCATAATGCATCGACATTAGAATTCGTTCAGAAGTAAGGGTCGATGCCGTTTATCTTAAGGAATTATGTGAAGCATCTTAGCCATTCGAAAAGCACCCCTCTTATTCCCGAAACATCAACAAAATGGAGTAAATCATGACCTATTACAAAAAGTTGGTTGGTGAGAAATGTTATCTTTCTCCTTGCAGTTTAGAAGATGCTGAGAAATGGACTGAATGGGATAATGATCTGGAATTCGCAATTCCCTTAGGAGAGGAAGCATTTATGGTTTTCTCTCTTGATAAAATGAAAGAAATCATAGGTAACCTCATAAAAAAGCAGGATCCTATCTTTAGCATAATTGACCTCAAAACGGATACGCCGATTGGACGCTGTATGCTCTTTAACGTGGATAAGGTCAACAGGAAAGCCATGCTCGGGATTGGCATTGGAAGCAAAAAATACTGGAACAAAGGATACGGTCAGGATGCTACAAAACTACTGCTTGACTATGGGTTTAATCTCCTTAACCTAAACAACATCATGCTTGGCGTTTTTTCTTATAACCAGAGAGCAATAAACTGCTACAGGAAAATAGGTTTCAAAGAGATAGGAAGAAGGAGAAAATCAAAGATCATCGGAGGAAAAATCTTTGATGAGATTTTTATGGATATTCTTGCCGAGGAATTTGAATCCGCATATGTGAATAGATTTGTTAAAAAAGAAAGCAAGTAAATTGGAGCGATATATTTGAATGCCTCGACAAACAAAAATTAGGACTGATTTATGCATAAAAAAGCCCCGCCGTTTATGGTGATCTTGCCGAATCATTGGCGGGGCTTTCACGCTGGAATATCGCTACTCGGTCTTTTCGTATACTTTCGTCATTACCACTTTCTCTTGTGGCATACTTCTTGCATCTGTGGGAACCTGAGCGATTTTATCCACAACATCCATTCCCTTGATCACGTGAGCAAACACGGTGAAATTCTGCTGATCAAGATGAGCGGTCCTCTCCTTTGACAAACAGATGTAAAACTGGCTTCCGCTATTGCCCTGCTGACCTCTTGCCATGGCTATGGCTCCGCGCTCATGCTTTTTAACCGTGGGTTCGTCAGGGAGGTTATAACCTGGTCCACCGGTTCCAGTGCCCAAGGGGTCACCTCCTTGAATCACGAAGTCAGGCACGATGCGATGAAAGGTCAAACCATCATAGAATCCACTTAAGACCAGTCTTAAAAAGTTCTCCGCCAGCTTGGGAGACTCCTTCCAGTAAAGTTCGATTTCTATGGGTCCATGATTGGTCTCCATCACCACAACGGGATTTTTTTCGCGGGTTATGGGCTCCTGCATGATTTCTTTCTTGGGTGTTTCCTCAGGCACAACCTCCTCAGCTTTCTCTTCGACTTTCTCAGTCTGAATCTCCTCTTTTTTGCCACAGCCGAAGATAAAAAATAAAGCTACTAAAAGAAGAATAGAAATCCTTTTCATGACGACTCCTTTGATCTAAAGGTTCATCGGCCATCGTTTGCACAAGCGTCAATCCCTTTCTTGACCACCTCCTTCCGAGGGAATAAGTTTGTTCCTTAGGTTTTGCTAACAATAGATTCAGTTGAATCCTATTTATGGTCAATGGAATTAATTTGACGTCACGACAAGAATATAACGAGGCGATTTCCAATGTCAAGAATATGTTCGGCTTGTACCCATTTTTCAAGAATTTGAGAAAGATAAAAAGTATTCACAAATTCACCGGCTATAATAAGATGGTCTGATCTCTCTTAGAGCCGGTAGATATCAAGAAAATGGGAGTCTCCAGTTTTTCGCTTATATAGTCCAAATATTTTTTGGCTTTGCCTGGCAAATCTTTGAAATCGGTTATGCCGTGTGTGTTCTTTTGCCAGCCCGGAAGCTCTTCATAAACCGGCTTACAATTTTCTAATATATGCAAATCTGGAGTAAATTCTGTTATCAGCCTGTTTTTGTATTTATACCCCACACAAACTTTGATTTTATCGAAAGCATCCAGAACATCCAATTTGGTTAAGGCAATTTTCGTTATTCCATTGATCCTGAACGAATATTTCAGCATCACCAAATCCAACCATCCGCATCTTCTGGGTCTGCCGGTGGTGGCACCAAATTCGTTTCCTCCCGTCTGCAATAGTGCTCCCACATCATTTTTTTGCTCAGTGGGCAGAGGTCCATTGCCCACTCGGGTGGTGTAAGCCTTTGTCACTCCGATCACCTGGTCAATACATGCTGGACTCACTCCCAGTCCGGTGCACGCCCCGCCAACAGTGGTATTGGAAGAAGTGCAAAAAGGATAGGTTCCAAAATCGATATCCAACAAAGCTCCTTGTGCTCCTTCAAACAAAACGCTTTTGCCCTCTTTTATGGCTTGATTGATGAATAAACTGGTGTCTGCAACAAAAGGTTTTACTCTTCTTTTGAATTTCGAAACACCTAAACTTTCCCTTTTCAGAGAAATCAATTCTTTTCTGTTTAGTTGCTTCAGAAAACCGTGGTTGGTCCTCAGATTCCACTCAACTCTTCTGTGAAAAAGATTCTGATCAAGAAGGTCTATAACCCTCAATCCGCTTCTAGCGATTTTATCTCTGTACGTTGGACCGATTCCCTTTCCGGTAGGGTCAATCTTTTCTTTTCCTCTGGCTTCTTCCTCTGTTCTTTCGATGACCTTATGATAGGGCATAACCAGATGAGCGTTTTGTGAGATCAAGAGTCTATCTTGAAATCTGATTTTTCTTTTTTTCAATTCATCTAATTCATAAAATAGATATTCCAAATCTACCACCACTCCATTTCCGATCACGCAGATTTTATCGGGATGCAATATCCCGGTGGGAATCAGGTGCAGGATGAATGTTTTGTCGTCGATCACCACAGTGTGACCGGCGTTGGCGCCTCCGGAAAAGCGAGCTACGATGTCCGCACCTTCTGTGAGGATATCGACGATCTTTCCCTTCCCCTCGTCTCCCCACTGTGTTCCTACCACGACTCTATTTGCCATTTCTTTCTCCTTCAATCAAGCAACCCAGAGATCCAATTCAGAATTTTTTCTTTTCCCTCTCCCGTTTTAGCAGAGAATAGGACCAAAGAATCAGAATCCAAGTTTAAAATCTTTGAGGCTTTTTTTACATTGACAAGCAGTGACGATCTGGACAGTTTATCTATCTTGGTCAAAACCACAAGTTTTTCCCTCCGGTAAAAGTCGAGCCATTGGATAAGTTGTAAATCCGCTTCAAAGGGTTGGTGCCTGGCATCCAAAAGCAAAATCACCCCTTTTAAATTCTGGCTTTTTTTCAGGTATTCTTCAACCAGTCTTCCCCAGCTTTCCTTCAATGACTTCGATACCCTGGCATAGCCATATCCGGGCAGATCCACAAAATAGAGGTTTTTATTTATCAGGAAGAAATTTATCTGTCTGGTCTTGCCGGGTGTGGAGCTGATCTTCGCCAATTTTTTTATATTCGCCAGTTTGTTCAAAACAGATGACTTCCCTACGTTGGACCTGCCTGCAAACGCAATTTCTGGAAACCGATTCTTGGGAAGATCAGAGAGCTTGGACACACTTTTGACGTAATCAGCATTTTTTATTTTGAATGGCATACAAAGTCGAGGACAAGCTTCGACGCTACTTATCTTGGAAGATTTACTATCTCCTTTAGCAGGTTCGAGGACAGGACGCGTCATTTAATTAAATTCTTTCAATGATGTTTTCCTTTCAATAACACCGAGAATCAAAACCGCGATCATCCAGACATATGTTTCCCACCCGTATTTTTTCATGAAACTATCACAAATGCCACCGTAGGCAGAACATAACCCACCTACACCAAAAAGTCAAGCGCAAAGTTTGACAATATGTAGATGCCAAATACAAATTATACACTTTTTGAGAAAAAAGATAAGCAGATTTCCCAGAGGGGAAGATATGTTCTTGCATAGCTTTCTGACTGTGACTTTTGAGGGAAGCACCTCGTGCACGATATTATATATCTTTTCTTATAGAAAAAAGCAGGCAGGGGAGAAATTTATTTAGCCAATCTTCCGTGAATCTGAATGTGTCCAAGGTTATAGGTATGATAAGGTTTGAAATGTGTGGTTGGAAACGAGGGGCTAAGAAATAGAGCGATAGAATATCCAGCACCTAACTTTAAGTCGACCACTTTTTAGCTTGACTAATTTGTGCCTCGGCATGGTTGAATCAGGGCAGGGTAGGGGTAGCCGTCCATATGGACGGGGGTGGGATTTTTTTGCCCAAATGGGGGGCTACAATAAAGCATGTCTTAACCTGCTTCGCAAATCCTTGTCCATCAACCAGCCCTTCGGTCAGGGTTGTCTTACCGGCTGTTACGTCATGTCTGATTGTCAACATAATTAGTTGATGACCATAAGTAGGCGTTGGTCATCTTTCCAACACACACGGAAAGTTTCACCCCGAAGGTGGAGAAAACAGGGATAAGGCAAAAAGTGCGAAAATTTGCCTCTGAACAAACCTCAATCATACCGTATCAGTGTACGCAAATGCGTTGAATCTTTTGCTTGACAAGGGGTGGAATTTTTATTATAGATAATCGAGTTGAAAAATGGCGGCGTAGCTCAGTTGGTTAGAGCAGCGGAATCATAATCCGCGTGTCAGGGGTTCGAATCCCTTCGCCGCTATTTTTATTTTGGCGATTTCAGTCTCAAATCCTCTAAAGCCAATCAAAATCCTCTTGACAAACGTTTCAATTTTAATATTTTATTCGGCGTACTGTTGGGGGATCGTCCAATGGCAGGACGGCAGACTCTGGATCTGTCTATCGGGGTTCGAATCCCTGTCCCCCAGCTCCGCCAAAGGCGGGGTTAATGGTTTGTGGTTACTGGTTCCGAAGGGTTCTGCCAGGATAAAGCTGGTAGAACCCTGGAAAATGGATTTATAGTTGAAAGTGATAATTCACAACAGAAGCAAACCCTAATTTTCAGGCGTCGGGTTCTGACATTTGCATAGAGATGGTAAGCCAAAAAATAATCTTAACCAAAAATTTATCTTTAAAAAGGAGCGGGTGATGCCCAAATTTTGTAAGCTCTCTCTGTTGGTCTTTGTTTTGAGCTTTTTCGTCTTTGTTCACATAGGCTGCGAGAAGAAAGCAGAGGAAGAGAAGGTCGAGGAGAAGAAAGAATATGAGGTTCTAACCAAGATGGTTGACAAGATGGCTATTGTTTATTTGGAACACGTGGGACCTTATGGACAGTTGGGTCCCATATTCGGTCAACTTGCAGCTTACGCTGGAGAAAAAGGTCTTCCCTTCAACATGGTGGGTCTTTATTACGATGACCCAGATGTTGTGCCTGCGGAGAGTTTAAGATGCGAGCTGGGAATTCAGGTGGAGGAGGGGTTTGAGCCGGACTCAGGCTACATGGTGAAAGAGATTCCCCCTCACAGGGTGGTCTATGCTATCATGAAGGGGCCATATGATAGAATCGCCTTAGAATATCCTAACATCATGAAATGGATTGAGGAAAAAGGATACAAGATAGCAGGACCGGTGACTGAGATCTACTTGGAGGGAGGCCCGGAGGTTCCTCCAGAGCAGTTGGTAACCGAAGTTCGGTTTCCGATTGAATAGTTCATGGTGGTGACGAACCTTAAAAGTGTTTTCCTTATGAGCCGATAACTTATTTGCATGGCGCTATCGTCTAGTGGCCTAGGACAGGTGGTTCTCAGCCATCAGACCGGGGTTCGACTCCCCGTAGCGCTATGACCGATTAGTGACACAGTGGGTGTTGTCCCCAAAAGACTTAGCGGGTCAGCATTCACCTCAGCGACGTAGGTTCGCTGGTCACTTTTTAAATAGATAGGGTCTCATCACAATCTTGTTGGTGAGACCCTTTTTTATTTCCCGTCTTAATTCCTTTTGAATCTGCTTATTCCATTTTTCAAGGCCGGCGGATCCCACAACCACTCACGTTTGCATCGGTAAACTTTAGCCTTTGCGGAATATCCTCTTAAACGGTCCAGAAAGGACTCATCCAGTATGCTCTTGAAATAAAAGAGCATCTTAGCACCTTCCTCAATTGTCAAGCAAAATTCTTCTTGACAACCGAAAAAAGTTGTATTATCGATTAGGTAGGGAGAAATCCTTTTATACATGAAAGATATATAAGATGAGGTAGTACCCTTTTCTCCAAACGCCAAAATTAGGAGGTCTTATGCGCCACCTGACTATCATTTTCTGTGCTGCTCTTGCTCTCCTCTCTCTCCACCAGGCACAAGCAAAAATCATCCACGTCCCACTCGATTCGTCTACTGTTCAGGGTGAGATACTGAGTGCTGATGAAGGGACAGATATTTGGCTAATGCCTTTGGAAATAGACTGTGTTAAACCTTTCTGTCCGCCTGACAAATGGGATGACGCAGATAACGATAGCACTTGGGACCCAGCTGACGAATATATTGACTCAAACGGAAATGGGATCTGGGACCCAGGGGAACCCCTCATCTTAGATCACAACGGAAACGGAGTATGGGATCCGGCTGAGTTCTATCATCCCTACATAACTGGTTATAAAACACCAGATGATTTTGGCGTCCAGATGACTTTTAACCTTATGAGTTCGAATGGCCCGCCCAAAATGGGATGGTTTTACGCTGTCCGGTTCGCTCCCGTAAATACCGGCTACCCGGTGCATTCGGGGGCGGATGTGTATCGTGAGTGGATAGTGGACTGCGAACCGTATTTGGTGAGAATAGGAGATTCACTCCAGTTAGAGACGGGTGACATGGTGGGGCCGACCGCTCAAGGACTTGAGGATTTAATCAACCAAGACCCGACAGCGGAATGGGATCCGGTTACCGGCACAGTAATAAACTCTGCTTTCCCAATCAGCCCACGCATTATCGCAATCAGCACGTTTGACCCAACAATGGGAAAACAGGGTTGCGGTATCGGTGGTGGCATGTGTTTAACTGTTGGGAAGTTCATAGTCATTTTCATTGAAGAGCATTATGGCTCTGATATGGTGGTGCGGTTTATGGAAACGCTAATCCCGCCAAAGGGTGACGCCAACGCAGACGGAGTTATCAATTCAGCCGATGTTGTCTATTTGATAAATTACCTCTTCAAAGGTGGACCTGCACCTCAACCTTTAGAGGCTGGAGATGTAAATTTCGACGAGATCATCAACAGCGCCGATGTGGTTTATCTAATCAACTATCTGTTTAAAGGAGGACCGCCCCCAAGCTGTCCATAGCCAACGACTTATAACTTCGTAAAATAGCAGGCCTCCCTCTCTATCAATAGATTATATAAAATGCTCCACGTTATTTAGGGAAGGTCCTAATCTAACAGTGACCCTAAATTTTACTTGACAGGCGGGTTAGGACAAGTTATTATTTGGATCGGTTCATGATTTACGCCTTAAGTAATAAGGTGTAGTGAACGGCAATATCCAGAAAGGCTGGGTTCTGTTGGCCAATAACAAACTGTATCAATATGAAAACTTGGATTCACCTGCGGCAGGATTAGCACAAGACGACCAGATGGTAAAACGATCAGTTTTGAAGCCGGAAAGGAGAAGACCATGAAGAGGAGCTCTTTTTGTTCTACAAAGGTGATTTGGTGGTTGCTGTTGGCTATGGCTTTGGTTTATTTGATGATGAGCTGCGGAGAGAGATCAACGCCAACTAACAGTAAAGCCAGAGCCTTAGTGATTAAATCGCTTGTGATTGTCCCTCCAACTGTCCAGGAGGGGCGGACTGGGGTGGTAGATGCAGTAGTAGAAGATGATGCCAATAATCCATTTTCAGGCGTCATAGTCTCCTTCTCTGTCAGTCCTTCCAATATTGGCTATTGTTCTCCGCAAGTTGACACAACTGATGCTAATGGTTCTGCCGGCACAGTCTTCACCGCTACCGCACCTGGAATTGCCATCATTCGAGCCAGCATTGAGGGTGCTACAGCCAAGACCATTCAAGTAGAGGTAGTTGCCTCAGAAGCAATTACTAAGCCACTGTCCATAGAGATAACACCCGCCGTGCTTCCAGCCGATGGGATTTCCACCAGTCAGATTAAAGTAACGGTCAGCGATACCTCTGGCAATCCAGCCAAAGACGGCACGCTGGTGAAATTCACGGTCGGAGAGAAATTTGAAGACGTAGATTCGGACGGTTATTTTACCGAGGGCATAGATGAGTTAAAATATGATGTTAATCAGGACGGCAGATGGAACCCCATAGGATTCATACCTTATTATGCCTTCATCAAGAAGGGGCAAGCCACGGTGAACTATGTTGCGGGACTCCGCACCGGCACCGCATATATCAAGGTAACCGCAACTGTTGGTGGATATTTGATTCAGGATGACGCAAGTCTGCTTTTGGTTCCCACTGATAGTGTGGCATACATAGTTTTGATACCGGATGATCCGACCATTCAGGTGCGGGGAACTGGAGGAGTGGAAGCTACCCAGATAAGAGCAATCTGTTATGATGATAACGGCAATCGTGTAGGAGCAGACTTTCCTGTTGAGTTTTATATCATATCCGGACCGGATGGGGGAGAATCTCTGGACGGAGTAGTGTCGGACTCCATCACAACAAAGACAAATCCCTACGGCGAAGCATCAGTTACTCTTTTAAGCGGCACCAAATCAGGTACGGTGAGACTGCGTGCGAAGGTGACAACTGTGCTTTCTGCTTCCACCATCGTCACCATCTGTGCGGGGCCACCAGTGGACATATCCTTAACTCCATATTATTGCAATATCCCGGGCTGCAAAGTGGATTGTGTGGAAGACAGCATCTGTGCCTGTGTGGTAGACAGGTATGGAAATCCTGTGCCAGATTCCACTTCTGTTTATTTCGGAACCGAGGAGGGCTTGGTGCTACCCAGCGATAAAACTAAGCAGGGATATGCTTACAGTGTCTACATCTCTGGTGATCCACGGAATGATTGTATCGCCTTAGTTTGGGCGGAGACCAGGGGAGAAGACGGAATCATAAGTGATACTTGCACAATAATTCTATCTGGGGCTCCCGCCAGCGTCACCTTCTTGGATTATCCGCACACCATTTTGGCGGATGGAATCTCCGAGGGGCATATCTTGATAGAGGTATTGGATGCGAATGACTATTTTGTGGTTGACTCTACTCCGGTAAAGATGCACTCCGTTTTTGGCTCAGTTGCCTCTGGAGTGACCAAGGACGGTTGTCAGACCAGTTTGTTTCAGACCTACCTGACTAGCGAGGTCTTGGCCCAGGACTATTCCATGAAGTATCCAGATCGCGATGACTCAGTGGGAGTGGTAAGTCTCCTGACTGCCAAATGTGGAGTCGAGTCGACCACGGTCGACGTTACCTTCCTCACTGGAACCACCTATAGTGAAAAATGTTCAATCCATGTCGTTGAGTACATCCCAATTGGTGCCACGGTTCCGGTCGTGGTCTTTGTAAAAGATGCCTATGGTAATCCTTTAGGTGGTCACCACATAGTCGCAGACCAGGACCACAGTTGGCGGGGAACAATTACCGGGAGTTCCTACACCAATGAATTTGGGGAGGCGACCGGCTTCTTCTTCGAGGCCGATGTGTCGTGTGGCCAAGGCGTTGTTGCTCTTTATGATGAGGACCCAAAAGGTGGCGTTTGCATTGCGTTCAATGTGCTGATCGTGCCTTGATTGAAAACCAGGTAGTTCGGCTTTAGGAAAACCCTCCGCCTTTTGGCAGAGGGTTTTCTTTTTTGAGCGTTGAGCTACTGTCTGCCAAATGAGCCTCTCTTCAAAGCCCCATAATGCAGGGTCTTATGGCCGTGTGGGAGCCTGGTCAGGATGGAGCTGTTTTTGTGAGGACATGGCACCTGAGATGGAATTTTGGACATGGGCGATGTCACCTGTCTTATCAACTATCTGTTTAGAGTAGGACCGCCGCCCTGTGAATCCTGTGACTGAAACGAAGGGATAAAGAATAGAGCGATTTACGAAAGACAGGCGGAGATTTTCTAACGGAGCAAAGAAAGGGGAGACTGGCGAGGGGACCATCTCTGCGAAATCTCACAAAAATATCTCCCCGCCCTTTTTCCCCTACATAACCAGGGGGTGTGGGGGTCGGTGTACCCTACCGGCTTTCATGTTATTCCCCAAAGGAATTTCTTTATTATCCCTAATTGCGCCAATGCGAAAATAATCTGACCCCATGTGTATGTCAAGGTGTTAATATTCCGGCAGTGTGTGCGTCAGTTTTCGGTTCTAATCGTCTGATTTTCCAGAAAAATCGTCTGCAAATGGGAGATAGTTTCGCTCTGCTTAAGGTTTACGGATTGAAT
>SMTZ1_10016631_pt1 | contig 11898 bp, 10 predicted proteins | sample DeeMarSWOR136_30_FD_25667 | JGI IMG/M metagenome (IMG submission 25667) | reverse complement strand
AACATAGTAGACATATACTTGAAGACATATCAGGCAAGTTTAGCCTCAAGGTAGCGCTGGACTGCTGTTGCGGGGCTGCTTCAGTTATTACCCCCTATATTTTAAAAAGGTTGGGGTGCGATGTTATCGCCATAAACTGTAATCCCAGTGGGTTTTTCCCTCATCCAATAGAACCTACAGATGAGGGTAACTCTAGAAAGCGGTGCTGATCTGGGTATTGCTCATGACGGAGATGGCGACCGGATGATGGCGGTAGATGGTAAGGGCAGGTTCATCCCTGGCGATAAACTGCTGGTAGTATTTGCCCGGCATTTGGCTGCTAAAGAGGTGGTTACCACCGTAGATGCTTCTATGGTAATTGATGAGATAGGTTTTAAGGTCACCAGGACACCGGTTGGTGATGCCTTTATATCCGAAGAAATCAAGAGGGGTGGGGATTTTGGTGGTGAAGCATCGGGAAGCTGGATATTCCCCCGCAGCTTGCTCTGTCCCGACGGTGTTTATGCCGCTGCCCAGCTGGTGGCAATAGCCAGCCAGCAAGAATTGGCTAATATAGTTGATGAAATACCTGATTACCCCCTTATCCGGGGCAGTATTGATAACCGAGGGATAGAGCTATCTAATTTCAAAGAACGACTATTGGCTATGGAACCGGTATCGATAGATGATACCGACGGTGTTAGACTGAATTTCAAAGATGGGTGGCTACTCGTCAGGATATCAGGTACTGAACCCAAAATAAGGCTAACCACCGAAGCAAGGAGCGAAGCACGGGTAAATCAGCTATATGAGAGTACCATCCGTTTAATCCGAGAATACACTGAGGAGCAGGGGACTAAAAGGTGAAAGCAGTGATACTGGCTGCCGGGGAAGGCCACAGAATGCATCCCCTTACCTATACCCGGCCTAAGGTAATGATACCCATAGCCAACAGACCTATTTTAGAACACTTGCTGCTTGAAGGAGTGAAGGCCGGCATCAATGAATTCATCTTCATTGTCGGTTATCATGATGAGCAAGTGCGTAGGTATTTCGATAATGGTGCCAGGTGGGGTGCCAGCATCGATTATTGTACGCAACGGAAACAGCTGGGTACGGCAGATGCTTTGAGGATAGTAGAGGGTCTGGTAGATGGGAATTTCTTGATGATGAACGGGGATATCGTTGTTACTCAGCCTGACATCAATAATATTATTGGTTATCATACAAATACCATAAGTCTTGTCGAGGTAGAAAGCAAAGAGGATCTGGGTTTTATTGAACTGGAAGGAGACAGGGTGGCTCGAATTCATGAGAAAGTGGAAAAGCCTCCATCCCGTATGGCTAATGCCGGTTTATATTTATTTACTAAGGATATTTTTACTGCCATATCTCAAACGCCAAAATCACCCCGTGGCGAGTATGAAATAACCGACTCCCTGCAGGTGTTAATCGATGGTGGAGACCATGTTGCCTATCAACAAATAGATTACTGGCTCAACCTGAGCTACCCGTGGGACCTACTTACAGCCAATGAGTCTCTATTGGTAACTGGTGAAGAGCAGAACCTGGGGGAGGTAGAAGATAACGTAGTAGTTAAAGGTATGGTTTCCATCGGCAAGAATACGATAGTAAGATCGGGTTCATATATAGTTGGCCCGGTAATAATTGGACAGCATTGCGAAATTGGCCCCAACTGCTATATTCGTCCTCACACCTCGATCGGTGATAACTGTCATATTGGTAACGCGGTAGAGATTAAAAATTCGATAATTATGAACAACAGCAATGCCCCCCATAACAACTATGTGGGCGATAGCATTATTGGAGAAGGATGCAATCTGGGTGCCGGTACCAAGATTGCCAATCTCAGGCTTGATGAGAGGGAAATATGGGTAGCCGGGGTGAATACTAAAAGAAGTAAATTGGGGGCAGTACTTGGGGACAGTGTAAAAACCGGAATAAACGCCAGTATTAACTTAGGCAGCATGATTGGTAACAACACTCATATCGGCCCCGGGGCGATGGTTAACGGGATTATTTCTCCAGATTCAATTATATTGTAGGTGATGGCAATGAAACAGGCAGTTATTCTAGCCGCAGGCGAAGGGCAGAGACTAAGGCCGTTTACTGTTAACAAGCCAAAAGTTATGATTTCAATAGCCGGTAAGCCGGTACTACAGTATGTGGTAGAAGCACTAGTTAAGGGTGGTATCCACTACATAGTTATCGTAGTAGGGTACAGAAGAGAACAGATATTTGACTATTTCGGGAATGGGGAGAGGTTTGATGCTAATATAGTTTACATAACACAAGAAAGACAACTGGGTACAGCCCATGCATTGGCCCAAGTCAAAGATGCTGTTGAGAGCGAATTTCTAGTTCTTCCCGGCGACAACTTGATCGAGGTTAATACTATTGCATCTTTCATTAATGTTAAGCCAACTACTGTGCTGGTGAAGAAAATAATAAATCCAATAAGATACGGCGTAGTAAATACCGAGGGTGACTTTGTAAAAGAGGTCATAGAAAAGCCGGAGGATGCCAGTAAGGATATAAGTACTGTGAATACTGGTATCTATGCCTTTAATTCAGGCATATTCAATTTTATAAATGATAATCTGGGTATACCTGATGTGATTAACAATATGATAGGCCAAAATTATACGGTCAGTGCTCAGGAAACTGATGGCACATGGCTGGATATTGTATATCCTTGGGATATACTAGAACTCAACGATATTGTCCTGCCCTGGTTGCCGTCTGACTTGGGAGGTACTATTGAGACGGGGGCTTTTATAAAAGGGAAAGTTTTAGTGGGCAAAAATACCGTGATAAGGTCGAATTCATACATAAGGGGGCCGGTGGTTATCGGCGAAAACTGCGATATTGGCCCTAATATACATATTATGCCGGCTACTAGTATCGGCAACAATGTGGTTATTTCAGCCTTCAGCGAGATAAAGAATAGCGTTATTAGCGATGATGTTAGTATCGAAGCCAATTCCATTGTGCAAGATTCGGTTATTGATAAGGGTTGTGTTATCAAGGGACACTTTTCTGCTTGCAGCGACCAAACTGAGATAAAGGTTAATGATGAATATTATTCAGTGAATGTAGGCACAATGCTTGGTGTTGGCTGCTGGCTGGGAAACAATGTCGTAGCACAACCCGGAGCTATTGTTGGTAATTATAGTCGGATTAACTCTATGAAGCTAATTAGTGGAAGGTTGCCAGATAAGAGCATTGTTATGTGAGCAGCGTGCTATGAAAAATGCCTGAAGCATAATTCAGTAATGATCATAACGTGGTCACAATAAAAAGAAGGAAGCATAACATTACAAAATGTGCGGTATAGTTGGCTATATCGGGGACAAACAGGCCCAGTCCATACTGCTCGGTTGCTTAAGAAGGTTAGAGTACCGGGGTTATGATTCCTGCGGTATCGCTGTCGTTGGTGAGGGGATTAATATATATAAAGATGCTGTCAGAGTGGAGCAATTGGAGAAGACCGCCCCACAATGCCAAGGGACATCGGGGATTGGCCATACACGGTGGGCAACTCATGGGGCACCATCTCAGATAAACGCGCACCCTCATGGTGATTGCACCGGTAACATTGCTGTAGTACATAACGGTATAATAACAAATTTCCAGAATTTGAAAGACCGGCTAAAAAGTGAGGGGCACGTTTTTGTTTCAGAAACGGATACTGAAGTGATACCACATCTTATTGAGAAATATTATCAGGGTAATCTTGAAGAAGCAGTAATAACAGCTATAAATGAACTAGAAGGCTCCTATGCCATTATCGTGCTCTCAGCAGGTGATTCCAACCTGATAGCGGTTAGAAAAGACAGCCCTTTAATTATAGGTATTGGCGATAGAGAAAACTTCATCGCTTCTGATGTGCCGGCAATACTAGACTATACCGATAGGGTCATCTATCTGGAGGATGGTGACATCGGTGTCGTTACCGGGAATAATGTAAAGATCAAACGGAATGGAACAGAGTTAGATTGGGTTGAAGACAAAGTCTTATGGAGCGTAGCAGAGGCTCAAAGGGGAGGTTACGAGCACTTTATGCTCAAGGAAATCCATGAGCAACCGAGGGTGATACGCAATACCCTGGGAGAGTACACCAGTGAGGTGAATCCAATAGATGATCTAGCGTTGATGAAAACCGGCGGTATAGAATCCCTGATCATGGTGGCTTGCGGTACTTCCTATTATGCTGCTCTGGTAGGTAAATATGTCATGGAGGACATGTATAGAGTACCGGTAAGGGTAGAGTTAGCCTCTGAATTCAATTATTATAACCAACCATTAACCCAGACAGTTGCTATCGCTCTCACACAGTCCGGCGAAACTGCTGACACATTGAAGGCAATGAGGAGGTTACGAGATATGGGGTGCCGGGTAATAGCCATTACTAATGTAGTGGGCAGTACTGCCAGTCGAATTGCCAATCAGACGGTCTATACTAAGGCTGGCCCCGAAATCAGTGTGGCAGCAACAAAAAGCTTCATGGCTCAGCTAATGATGTTGTACTGGCTGGCAATGTCATATTCGAAAGTAGAAGCCAAGAAACTGGCCTCCCTGCTTCTGGAATTAAGACAGCTTCCGGTAAAAATCCAGCAGGTACTGGATAGCGAAGCCGAAATCATGGAGTGTGCCAAACATCTTGCCAGGTACCAGAACGGGATAAATCTGCCGGTAGCTTTGGAAGGAGCGCTTAAGCTGAAAGAAATATCATATATTCATGCGGAGGGATATGCTGCCGGGGAAATAAAACATGGTCCTTTTGCCCTTCTGGGCAATTACACACCGGTTATTGCTGTTGTGGCCAGGGATAATACCTATGGTGTGATGTTAACTAACATCAAGGAGATTAAAGCAAGGGGGTCACCGCTAATAGCGGTGGTTGAAGAAGGGGAGGAAGACATGCAAGAACTGGCCGATTTTGTCATAACCCGGCCGGAGATTACCCCTATGTTTTCACCGGTAGTCAATATCGTAGCCCTGCAATTACTCGCTTATTATACTGCCAAGGAGCGGGGTTGCCCCATAGATTTCCCGCGTAATCTAGCAAAAAGTGTCACTGTAGAGTAGCTTATAGTTGTGCTTGACTTCTCATATAGCATAATATTATACTGTATTGGGTAAGCAGCAAGTAGCCGGATTCGCTTAGCTGAGAGCTTTCCCCGAAGTCTCAGCTTTTATTATGCCAAAGTAATATTTTAATGAAGTATGCAATTAGTGGTAAAGGTGGTGTAGGCAAAACCTTGCTGACGTCTCTCCTTTCCAAGATGTTTGCTGGGGCTGGGTATTCCGTTATCGCTATTGATGCCGACCCTGATGCAAATTTAGCAGCGACTCTCGGTTTTCCCAATCCTGAAGAGATAACCCCGATATCTGAGATGAGTGACCTTATTGAAGAACGAACGGGGGTTTCACCAGGTCAATCAGCCCCATTCTTTAAATTGAACCCCAAGGTTGATGATATACCAGAAAAGTATGCTGTAAGACAGAACGGTATCAGGCTGATGAGAATGGGGAGAGTTAAAAAGGGCGGAGCCGGTTGCTATTGCCCCGAGAATGCCCTGCTAAAGGCTTTGCTGACACACCTGCTTGTTGCCAGGAATGAGGTAGTCTTACTGGATATGGAAGCAGGAATTGAACACCTGGGGCGGGGTACAGCCACAGTAGTGGATAAACTAATCGTGGTAATTGAGCCGGGTAGAAGAAGTATCGAGACCGCTCTTAATATTAAGAATATGGCTGCCGAGATTGGACTGCAAAACGTAGTCCTGGTGGGAAATAAAATCAGACAACAATCGGATAAAGAATTTCTAATAGCTGCTTTACCGGACTTTCAATTCCTTGGTTTCATCCCTTATGACCAGGCAGTGGTAGATGCTGATCTGGCCAACCTTTCCCCACTTGATTCCAGTAAGGAGGTTATAGACGCAGTAAAAGAAATCTATATTAAACTATTGGCTGAAGACGAAGCGACAAAAACAGTAGCGAATCCATTAAATTAATATTACTTAAGGAGGGTTTATGGCTTACGACGCAACAAAGATGCAGGACTGGCAGATTGCCGAAGCAGCTGAGGAAAACATGCCCACCCCCGATGAGTGGCGTGAGAAGTTGGGTCTTCAGAAGGATGAAATTATTCCCTATGGGAAAACACCCCGGCTCGATTTCCTGAAGATTATTGACCGACTCAAAGACAGACCCGATGGCAAATACATTGAGGTTACTGCTATTACGCCAACCCCACTGGGTGAAGGCAAGAGTACAACCTCTTGCGGCCTTATCGAAGGTATGGGCAAACGAGGTTGGAATGTTGGCGGTTGCTTACGGCAACCATCAGGCGGTCCCACGATGAATATTAAAGGGACTGCTGCCGGTGGTGGTAACGCGTTGCTGATTCCTCTAACAGAATTTTCAATGGGTCTTACCGGTGATATCAACGACATTATGAATGCTCACAATCTGGCAATGGTAGCTCTCACTGCCAGAATGCAGCACGAACGTAACTATAGCGATAAACGCTTAAACCAACTTACCCGCATGCGTCGCCTTGATGTTGACCCCACCCGGATTGAGATGGGCTGGATTATGGACTTCTGCGCCCAGAGCCTGCGTAATATTGTTATCGGTCTGGGTGGCCGCATGGATGGTTTCACAATGCAGTCGAAGTTCGGCATTGCTGTCAGCTCTGAGCTAATGGCTATGCTGTCTATCGTCAGGGATTTGGCTGACCTCCGGGAAAGAATGGACCAAATTACAGTAGCCTACGATAGGAGAGGTAGGCCGATTACCACAGGTGACCTTGAAGTTGGCGGAGCCATGACCGCATGGATGCGGAACACAATCAACCCTACCCTGTGTGCAACGGTAGAGTATCAGCCACTAATGGTACATGCCGGGCCATTCGCTAATATAGCTGTAGGACAGTCATCAATTATCGGAGACCGTATCGGCCTGAAGATGTTTGACTACCATGTTACTGAGAGCGGGTTTGCCGCTGATATCGGTTTTGAGAAGTTCTGGAATGTGAAGTGCCGCTATAGTGGCCTTAAACCCCATGTTTCAGTACTGACCACCACCATCCGGGCCCTTAAGATGCACGGTGGTGGCCCAAGAGTAGTAGCTGGTATCCCGCTGGATGATGCCTACACCAAGGAGAACCTGGAACTCCTGGAGAAAGGTCTACCCAATATGTTGCACCTTATTGGTGTCATCCGGGAGTCCGGCATAAATCCAGTAGTATGTATTAATCGTTTCCACACCGATACTGATGCTGAGGTTGCTCTGGTCAGGAAAGCAGCCGAAGCAGCCGGTGCCCGTTGTGCTGAAAGCTCTCACTGGGCTGATGGTGGCGATGGTGCTCTGGAACTGGCTGATGTCGTCAAGGAAGCCTGTGAAGAAGAGAATGAGTTCAGATTCCTCTATCCTAATGAAATGAAGCTACGAGAGAGGGTAAACAAGATTGCTAAGGTAGTTTATGGGGCTGATGGCGTGGCCTGGTCACCTGACGCCGAGGAAAAAGCCAAAAGGTTCGAGTCAGATGACAAATATGACGAGTACGCCACCATGATGGTGAAGACTCACCTAAGTCTGACCCACGACCCGGCATTAAAGGGCGTACCCAAGGGATGGACTCTACCCATCCGTGATGTCCTGATTTACTCTGGGGCTAAATTCCTCTGTCCCTGTGCCGGCGATATCACACTGATGCCGGGAACAAGCTCTGACCCAGCCTTCAGAAGAATAGATGTTGATGTAAATACTGGCAAGGTTGAGGGAGTCTTCTAACATATACCTGTAAAATTGGCAACAAAGGGCCTGGTTGTTATAAAATGGCTCACCAGGCCCTTTGATAACCAGTCAAATTGGGAGTAATTGTTTGACTTTTAGTATTGCTGTTGCTGGAAAGGGTGGTACTGGCAAAACGTCGGTAGCCAGCCTTATTATCCGTTATCTACAAAAAAAAGGGGCACTCCCAATTCTGGCGGTTGACGCTGACCCTAACGCTAACCTTGCCGAAAGCCTAGGGCTTGAGGTCAGGCAAACGGTTGGCCGCATACTGAACGATTTCCAGGGAGAGAAGATCAGTATACCTCCGGGGATGACTAAGGAAGCTTATCTGGACTACCAATTGAATGGGGCTGTTGCCGAAAGCAAAGGCCTTGATCTGATAACAATGGGAAGAGGTGAGGGGCCAGAATGTTATTGTTATCCCAACGTCATTGTCAGAAAAATTATTGATGAACTAGCCCACAACTATGCCTACGTAGTCATGGATAACGAAGCAGGAATGGAACACCTAAGCCGTAGAACCACTCAGAACATTGATGAGTTGATACTCGTCTCAGACCATTCGGTAAAAGGTGTGCGTGCCGTTGCCCACATAAAGGAGCTGGTATCTGAGCTTAAACTGGATGTTAAAAGGCAATCAGTAATAATCAATCTAACTACCAATGGGGTAGACCCGCTTATCGCTAAAGAGCTGGATAGACTGGAGATGGTACCTTCAGCCACTATTCCGATAGACGAGGAAGTGCGCCGCTGTGATCTTGAGCTCAAACCACTTCTGGGATTACCGGATACATCCAAAGCAGTGGTAGCCATTAACTGTTTAATGGATGGGTTGTTAAATAGAGAATGAGTACCGGGCATTTGCCAAATCTGTTAGAGCGGTAACGGTAGTTGATTGCTATAAAGTTGAGCTTACTGGTGAAAATTGAATACAATAAAGGGGGAGTAAATAAATGACGGCTCAGATTATTAACGGGAATGACGTTGCCAAGGAAATCAGGGCAGAACTGAAGAAGGAGATTACCGAATTAAAAGAAAAACACGGTCTTGTGCCGGGGCTGGTTACTGTCCTGGTGGGTGCTGACCCAGCCTCCCAGGTGTATGTGGGGCAGAAAGAAAAGACATCTCAAAACCTGGGAATCTATTCCGAGCGGTATGACCTGGAGGAAAACACCTCTCAGGAAGAGCTTCTCAAATTAATTGACAAGTTAAATAAAGACCCCAAGATACACGGCATACTGGTGCAGTTACCTCTACCCAAGCACTTAAATGAAGAAGAAGTACTCTATGCTATTGACCCTAAAAAGGATGTCGATGGTTTTCACCCGGTGAATGTCGGTAAACTAATGATTGGTGAGCCTGACTACCTGCCCTGCACACCACATGGGATCCAGCAATTACTAATAAGAACCGGGGTTGAGACCAAGGGGGCGGAAGTTGTGGTGGTAGGCAGGAGCAACATTGTAGGCAAACCGATAGCCAATATCATGCTCCAGAAGAAAGAGGGGGCTAACTCTACAGTTACCGTATGCCATACGGCAACCAGGGATATGGCCTTCCACACAAAACGGGCTGATATCTTAATTGTTGCTGCCGGGAAAGCCAAGGCAATAACGGCTGATATGGTCAAGGAAGGGGTGGTTGTCATTGATGTCGGCGTAAACCAGATCGGAACGACAGCAGATGGCAAGAGGATTTTGTCCGGTGATGTTGATTATGATGCCGTCAAGGAGAAAGCAAAAGCGATCACACCAGTGCCTGGTGGTGTTGGTCCTATGACAATCACTATGCTAATGATGAATACGGTAAGAGCGGCAAAGGTAGCTGCCGGGTTGACCTAAAAACCTAAAAATTATCTGCTGGGTGACTGAATAAAGGAGGCAAATGTATGGAATATAAGGTGGATAAAAAGAGTGCTCCGGGCAGGGATGAGGTTGAAGTACTGGGAGAAACCTTCGAAGAGGGGAAGCCAGAGGATATCAATCTGGGGAAATGGCGTTATAAACTGGATACCCGAGAGGAAAAACTCAAATACCTAGAAAATGGTGAGAGGTACTGGTACGGAAAAGAATGGTATGGAAGTGAAAAACGGAAGAATCCAGCCTAGAAAGGGGAGAGATAATGGCATTTGAAATACCAAAAACGGCATATAGTGGAAAAATCAGGGAAATTACCCTCGGTAAAGGGGATACAGCGGTAGCCGTTGGCGGAGAGACCTCTTATCCCTTTTATTTGTTTGAAGGAGAGATGCCCAATAAGCCGCGGATAGCCATGGAAATCTGGGATTGCCCACCGGAGGACTGGGCAGAAGCAGCTCTGGAACCCTTCAAAGGCGTGACTGATGACCCGGTTGCTTGGGCGAAGAAATGTGTTGACGATTACGGGGCTGAGATGATTGCCCTGCAACTGATAAGCACCGACCCCAATGGGCTTGACCGCGGGGCTGATGAAGCCGCCGGTGTTGTTAAGAAGGTAGCTGAGGCCGTTGATGTCCCCTTGGTCCTTTGGGGAACTGCCAATCACGATAAAGACACCGAGGTACTCAGGGCAGTAAGTGAACTCTGTCAGGGCAAGAATTTGACTATCGGGCCGGTAGAGGAGGGAGACTACAAAAGGATTGGTGCTGCGGCTCTGGCTTATCACCATACGGTGGTTTCTTCAACCCCGATAGATATAAACCTGGCCAAACAGCTTAATATCCTGCTGGGCAATCTCGGTGTACCCGATGACCTGCTGGTAATTGACCCGACCGTCAGTGGTATAGGCTATGGTATCGAGTACTGTTACTCGGTAATGGAGAGAATGAGGATGGCGGGCCTGACCCAGCAGGATGAAAAACTCCAGTTCCCAATCATTTGTAATGTCTCCAAAGAAGTATGGAAGACCAAGGAAGCCCATCTGCCAGATGGTGAGCTTAATATGGGTGATGCTAAAAAACGGGGCATTCTGATGGAGGCAATGTCGGCTATGGTTCTGACTCTGGCTGGTGCTGACGTTTTAATTATGAGGCATCCGGAAGCAATAAAACTGGTTCGGGAAATGATAGCTGAGCTAACAGCTTCTTAGAATATTTATAGTTGGGAGGTTTGCAGGATGGCAGACAAAAAAGCAAAGAGTATTGATCAAGCTACTATTGAACTGATTGAAAAAGCGGCGAAGGATAACTGCAATACTGCTTTTGACAGGGCAGATGAAATGAAACCGTGTCCAATAGGCTCTGTCGGTAGTTGCTGCAAGAACTGTGGGATGGGACCGTGCCGGGTACCGTTACCCAGAGGTAAAGAGGAAACGCCGGAAGAAAAACTGAAGAGAAGGGGGATCTGCGGAGCTACTGCTGAGACGATATCAGCCCGGAATTTTATCCGCATGATTGCCGGGGGAGCAGCTGCTCATTCAGACCATGGAAGGGGAGTAGCTGAGCTCTTCCTGGCTGTAGCCAAGGGTGAAGCCAAAGGCTATGAATTGAAGGATGAGCAGAAACTCCTGCAGTTAGCCCTTGAGTGGGGTATCCCCATAGGAGACCGTAGTAACAATGAGATCGCCATTGATATCGGTGAGATGGCGCTGGCTGAATTCGGGAAGCAAGAGGGTGAACTCCTCTGCATTAAACGGGCACCACTTAAAAGGCAGGAGATATGGCGCCGCGAAGGGGTTGTACCCCGTGGTATTGATAGAGAAATAGTAGAAATAATGCACCGCACACATATAGGGGTTGACCAGGACTACCAGAACCTGCTCAAGCAGGGAGTAAGAGCCTCTATTGCTGACGGCTGGGGTGGCAGTATGATTGCCACCGACCTTCAGGATATAATGTTCGGTACCCCAGCGCCAGTGCTAAGCCAGGTAAATCTCGGAGTGCTTAAAAAAGACGAGGTAAATATAATAATCCATGGCCATGAACCGCTACTTTCAGAAATGATTGTGGCCGCAGCTCAGGACCCCCAGATGCTGGAGATGGCCAAGTCAAAAGGTGCTAAAGGCATCAACCTGGCCGGAATATGTTGTACCGCCAATGAGATATTGATGCGTCACGGCGTGCCACTGGCCGGCAACTTCCTGCAACAGGAACTGGCCCTGGTCACTGGGGCA
>SMTZ1_10007974_pt1 | contig 11898 bp, 11 predicted proteins | sample DeeMarSWOR136_30_FD_25667 | JGI IMG/M metagenome (IMG submission 25667) | reverse complement strand
CCAATCGGCCGGGCGGGTTCGGTGATTATGACCTATATATGACGACGCGGCAAACGATAGACGACGACTGGACCATACCGGTCAATCTTGGGCCAACGATCAACAGTTCGGCTTTTGATTATGGTGCAACCATCTTGCCTGATCGTTCTACCCTTTTCTTTACGTCCAACCGGCCTGGGGGGTACGGGGACAAGGACATTTGGCAGGCGCCAATCCTTCCGATCGTTGACTTCAACGGCGACGGCATGGTCGATGCGGCTGACGTGTGCATCTTGATCGACCACTGGGGCGAAAACTACTCGTTGTGTGACATTGGCCCGACACCTTTAGGTGATGGTATAGTGGATATCGAAGATCTAAAGGTTCTTGCGGAGCATTTGTTTGAGGACCACCGGCTTATCGCCCACTGGGAACTAAACGAGGCCGAGGGCAGTATCGCCTACGATAGTATCCAGGGTAATGATGGAACCTGTTACGGTGAACCTCTCTGGGTGCCGGCCGGAGGAAAGATAGACGGTGCACTCCAATTTGATGGAATTAACGATTTTATTACTACTGATTGTGTATTGAATCCTGGAAAGGTATGCTTCAGCGCTACTGCTTGGATCCGGGGCGGAGCGATGAACCAAGTCATCATATCTCAGGCAGATGTTGATTTACAAGGTCCTATTGAATTTGGCAGCACATGGAGCACATGGCTTGGCATTAATTCATCAGATGGAAGACTCATGACTGGTTTGATGGCTATTGTCTTCGGCCCTTTAGAGTCCGAATCCGTAATCACGGATGGCCAATGGCACCATGTTGGTCTGGTATACGATCGCGATAATTTGTGCAGGTTCCTATATGTTGATGGAGCTGAAGATGCCAGGGATGCTGCCCCTGTGGCGCCGATACCATCAGAGGGTGGACTGTTCTTTGGTGTCGGCCAAAACTTTGATGTGGCGACTTTCTTTTCAGGTCTCATCGACGATGTTCGTATCTACAACGTGGCACTGAGCGCAGAAGAAATCGCCACCTTGGCACAGTAAGTCAAGTTAGAAAAACCAAACGCCCAATATCACCAAAGGGCCGGCAGCCTTGGGCACTGCCGGCCCTTCTCTCATCCAAATAAGGAACACGCCGGTCATTGAAGCCGCTTGAATCTGCTAATAGTCCTTGAACTTTCTCATCCACTCGGGCCAGGTGCTGGGCTGCGCCCCGCCGGCCTGAGTCCAGTAGCCTCTTGTGTTGTACTGGCGATGCCACTTGAGGGTCCACAACTCTTTGAGCCCCACTGACCTGACGGACCAATCCATAAATGCGTGATTCGAATTGTGCCGGTCGATGCAGAAGTGCATCATCTCGTAGGCGGCGCCCAACCACTGACCGTTAAAGTCCGGCGGCCTGATCCGGTTGGACTGGGGGTTTCCATCCATATAGAAAGGTCCTCCTCCCCGCCACATGCTGTCGCCGAAGAGTGGTATCTGGCCTGCCCCCTTGACATCGCTGCTCTTCCAATTCCATTCGACCGGACGGTTCTGAATCGCGGTCTGCCCCGGGCGCGAGTTGTAGATCCAGCAGTTGACGCCATAGCTGGCCTCTTCTTGCCGGTTCTCCATCCCGCCTGTGCCCATGAGATAGGTCCTGTCGAAGCTGCCGTAGTTGGCCATGCTGTCCACGCGCTTCTTGGCCGTCGGGCATACGAGAATCCCGGCTTTCGTCCGGTACAACGGTCGCAGCGCCTCTATCCAGTTGCCGCGCGGCCACCCGACGTAGTCGGATTCCCGGCAAAAATAGCCATCATTATCCTGGCAATACATGTTCCAGATCTGCGCCCATGAGTGCATGTTCGCTTTGCACGCCGACGATCGCGCCTGCTTTCTCACCCGTTGCAGTGCCGGCATCAGGATCCCCAGCAACAACGCGATAATGGCGATAACGACCAGCAGCTCGATTAAGGTAAAGCCCTTTCGATGTCCCATCCTGCCGCAATGAAAATCCCTGCCTTCCGATGAATCTGTCCATTTTGACCTGAGCATACAGCTGCCTCCCGTTTTCTGTTTGGAACACGACTATACCATGCTTACGATGCGCACAAGCGGCGCGCCGTTCCTCGGACTCCTACACGCGTCAACACGTTACTATACCATATCTCGGTTTTTTCTGCAAGAGCAAAAAGGTGAAAAACGCCAAGTAAATCACCCGATATGGACGTTTTCGCACCTTCGGAGCGCCAGTGCAGATGGGCAATGGGACTCGGAGGGCCGGGGTGCGAAAAGCGGCACAAAACTCAATTTTCGCTTGACAAAGGGGTAGCCGTGCACTATTAAGGCGGTCTTTAGTTAGGATTGTCCGAACCGAGTCAATTGACCCTGAGTCGTACGTTGAATCGACGTGCACCGTTTGAGACATGGAGTAGTTGAGCATGTTACCTGCGAAGAAGACCAGCAAGAGCCGAACCCGAACTCGCCGGAGCCATCACCGCCTCAAGGCAACGAACTATTCGGTCTGCAAGAAATGCGATCAGGCCAAGCTGCCGCACGCGGCGTGCGACAATTGTGGTTACGTGAATCCCAAGATCACGCTGAAACTCGGCAAGGAATCGTGACGAGGATCGCTGTACGATGCGAATAGCCATCGACACCATGGGAGGCGACAATGCACCGGAGGAGATCCTCGCCGGTGTGTTGGAGTCGATTGAACCGCTCGCTGACGATGATGAGCTGATACTTGTTGGCCCCGGGAAAAAGATAGAAGCCGGACTGCCGCCGGTGAAGTTCCGCAAAGGTAAGATCACAGTCGTTGACGCGCCGGACATCATCGCGATGGACGAGGTGCCGATCGAGAGCCTCCGGAGGAAACCCAAGAGTTCGATCGCCGTGATCGCCAAGCTGGCCAAACGAGGCCAAGCGGATGCCGTCATCTCGGCGGGGAACACAGGAGCGTGTGTTGCCGCTTTTCAGATGCGGATGCGGAATCTGCCCGGCGTCAACCGCCCCGGGATCGCTGTGGTGTTTCCGACCCCGGAAGGACCGGTCACCATATGTGACGTCGGTGCGAACATCGCCTGCAAGCCGGTCCACCTCTATCAGTATGGGGTGATGGCCAGTGTGTATGCAAAGCACTTGCTCGGGATCGAGAATCCGAGAGTCGGCGTCATGAGTATCGGAGCCGAGGACGCCAAAGGCAACGAGATCGTCAAGAAAGCACGCGAACTGATGAAATCTGACGCCAGGATGAACCTCGTCGGGAACATCGAGGGACGCGATATTTTCAAGGGCGCCTGCGACGTCGTCGTTTCGGATGGTTTCGTTGGGAACGTAATCCTGAAGCTGGCCGAGGGTCTCGTCGATGGTTTGTTCCAAGCGATCCGGGAAGAGCTTATGGAGGAGCAGATTCCGCTGGCCATGAAGTTCAAGCCGATTATGACGAGAATCTACAGGAAGTATGATTACAACGAGTACGGCGGCGCGCTGTTGCTGGGCGTCAACGGCACGGCGATTATCTGTCACGGCTCGAGTCAGAGCAGAACGATAAAGAACGCGATCCTGGCCTCCAAGAAATTCTACACGGAGAAAGTCAATGACAGAATCGTCGAATATCTTTCGGGAGCTTGCGTAGGAACCACGGATGAATAACGCAACGAACGGTCGTGCCCCCGCTTACCGTGCCGTCATTGCCGGTCACGGATCATTTGCGCCGGAAAGAACACTTTCGAATGCCGAGCTCGCCAAGATGGTGGACACCTCGGATGAGTGGATCACAGCGCGGACCGGCATCAAGGTTCGGCATGTCACGAACGATAATGAGACCACCGCCATGCTGGCCACGGAGGCGGCGAAGAGGGCTCTGGCCGAGGCCGATCTTGACCCCGCCAATGTCGAATTAATCATTGTGGCGACGATTACGCCGGAGATGGTCTTTCCTTCCACGGCGTCGTTCGTCCAGCGCTCGCTTCGAGCCCGAAAAGCGTGGGTATTCGATCTGGCCGCTGCGTGCAGCGGCTTTGTGTATGGTCTGGCCATTGTGCAGCAGTTTATCGAAAGCGGCCGAATCAACAACGCGCTTGTCATAGGGGCCGAAACGCTCACGAAGATTACAGACTGGACCGACCGGACAAGCTGTATCCTCTTCGGGGACGGGGCCGGCGCGGTCGTGCTCAAACGGGCCGGTGACGGACGCAAGGGCATTCTGTTCAGCACAATGCACGCCGACGGGGACCGATGGGAAGCGCTGAACTGTCAGGCGTATGGTTCACGCCATCCGGCGGGCAAGGAGTTGGACGATCCGAACAAGATCTATATGCAAATCAAGGGCAGAGAAGTCTATCAGCAGGCAATTCGTCGAATCGTCCAGACGGTCAACGGTTGTTTGAAAGCCTGCGACCTGAGCATTGGCGATATCCGGATGATGATTTCGCACCAGATGAATGCGAGGATCATTGAGTCCGCCTCCAAACGACTGAACCTGCCCGACGAGAAGGTCTTTATCAATATCGGTGAGTACGGCAACACGTCGGCGGCCTCGGTGCCGATTGCGTTTGATGAGTGCGTGAGGACGGGGAGGATCAAACGAGGCGATATCGTTATTCTGGTTGCCTTCGGTGCCGGATTGACGTGGGGAGCAAATGTGGTGGAGTTTTGATGGCTCACGAATATCCCGCAAAGCGACGCGCGGGATACCGGATGCGAGAGACAAACGATGAAAACTGCTTTCTTGTTTCCCGGGCAAGGGGCTCAGGCCGTTGGGATGGGTGCCGAGATTGCCCATGCATTTCCAGCAGGAGCACAGGTCTTTGAAAAGGCCAATGAGGTTGTGGGCTTCGATTTGAGGTCGGTCTGCTTTGAGGGGCCCGCCGAGCAGCTCAACAGCACGACGGTCTCGCAACCCGCCATTTTTACCACGTCAGCCGCCATCCTGGAGGTTCTCAGGACAGCGTCCGCCGCCGGTGACATACATCCGGACGTTACGGCGGGTCTGAGTCTCGGTGAATACACGGCTCTGTACGCCGCAGGCCTGATCGGCTTCGAGGACGCCCTGCGTCTCGTTCACAAGCGAGGGCAAGCCATGCAGGCCGCCGCCGATGCGACCGAAGGGGCGATGGTCAGCATCATCGGCCTGGATGACGAAACCGTCCGTCGGCTTTGCGAGGAGGCCGGCGAAGGCGAGCTGCTGGAACCGGTCAACTTCAACTGCCCCGGACAAGTCGTGATAAGCGGCAACAGAAAGGCCTGCCGGATGGCGAAGGAGCTGGCCGTCAAGTGTGGCGCGATCAAGGCAGTCCGCCTGGAAGTCGCCGGCGCTTTTCATACGGAGATGATGTCCAGTGCAGCAGAGGCCCTTGCAGAAGCCCTGGCCGATTGCAAGATTGCAGAGCCCTCGCACATACAGACCATGGCTAACATCGACGCCGAGTATTACCAGAGCAGCAAGGAGATCAAAGAAGGTTTGGTCAGGCAGTTGACGCAGCCCATCCTTTGGCAAGACTGCATGGAACGACTTCTGGCAGATGGCATTGAGACGTTTTATGAAATTGGGCCGGGGAGGGTCTTGACGGGACTGATGCGGAGGATTAATAGAAAGACAGAGATCGTCAATCTGAGCAGCTTGCGGGCGGTAAAGGAATTGCTGGCAGAGAGTCCCGGCTAAGACGAGGGGCTCCATTGGTTGCGCCGTTCTGAGACTTACTTTGGGAGATATCAAGGATGTCGGGAAACAGGCTGGCTGTTGTCACGGGGGCCGCCAGGGGAATAGGCCGGGCCATTGTTTTTGAACTGCTGCGACAGGGTCGTTGCGTTGCGGGGCTGGACATCAATGCCGAGCAGCTTGACGAGCTGGAGAACGCCGTCAGGGAGTCCGGCTTGACGGTCATCACGAAATGTCTGGACATTACGGATACGGATGCGTTTGTCCAGACGCTTGAGTCGCTGGCTTCCGAGCACGATGGGATCGGCATTCTCGTGAACAATGCGGGCATCACGCGGGACAACCTGCTTATCCGGATGACCGACGAGGAGTTCGACACGGTCGTGCGGGTGAATCTGCGCGCGGCGTTCGTCGGAATGCGCGCTGCGGCACGTTCCATGATGCGGAACAAGTTCGGAAGAATCATCAACATAAGTTCCGTCTCGGGCGTTATGGGCAACGCGGGCCAGACGAACTACGCGGCGAGCAAAGCGGGCCTGATCGGCATGACCAAGACCGCCGCCCGGGAGCTGGCTAAGAAGAACGTGACGGCCAATTGCGTCGCGCCGGGCTTCATCGATACGGAGATGAGCCGAAAACTTCCGGAACCGGTCATTGAAGCGGCAAAGCAGTTGATCCCGGCGCGGCGACTGGGCAGCGTCGAAGACGTCGCCAGGGCGGTCGCATTCCTGGCCAGTGATGAGGCAGGCTATGTGACGGGCCAGGTTCTCTGTGTGGACGGCGGCATGGCCATGTAAAAAAAATAAAAAAAAGTTTGTCGGTGCGTATTTTTGTGGGTAATATAACCCGCCGCATCGAATGATGAAGATGGGTTTTTGAGGCCCGTTTGGCTGTTGGACGGCCCGTAGAAGACTGTGAGACAGATTCCTGTTCAATTAGGGAGGATCGACACGTGAGTGCTGATGGCGTAGATGTTCAAGCAATTGAGAACAGAGTAATCGAGATCATTAGCGAACAGATGGGCGCAGACAAGTCCGAAATAACGCGCGAGACCTCGTTCATTAACGACCTGAATGCCGACTCCCTGGATACGGTGGAACTCGTCATGGAGTTCGAGGACGAATTCGATATGAGCATTCCCGATGAGGAGGCCGAGAAGATCCAGACCGTCGGTGCCGCGATCGATTACATCATCAATATTGCACAATCCAAAAGCCAGGAATAGCGGACACATTCGGGTATGAGTAAACGGCGAGTTGTTATTACAGGCCTGGGTTGTGTCACCGCGCTGGCCGAGTCCGCTGATGAGCTCTTCAAAGCGCTGTGTGAGGGGAAGAGCGGCGTTTCTAAGATCGAATCATTCGATACGAGTGCCTACGCCGTTCGGTTCGGGGGCGAGATAAAGCATTTCGACGTCACCAAATATGTGGACCAGCGGGAAAGCAAGCGCATGGACCGCTTCACCCAGTTCGCCCTGGCCGCGGCCAGTCAGGCCGTCAGTGACAGTGGGCTCGACTTCTCGAAAGAAGATGTCTCTCGTGCCGGAGTCGTCGTCGGCACGGGGATTGGGGGAATCGAGGAGATCGAGCAGCAGCACATTCGACTTCTCGACAAAGGGCCGGGCAAAGTTTCCCCGTTCTGCGTTCCACGGCTGATGGCCAACGCGGCAAGCGGCACCATTGCGATTCGTTATGGTCTGCGCGGTCCCAATTTCTGCGTCTCGAGCGCGTGCGCCTCGGGCAATCACGCCATCGGAGAAGCGTTTGCCAACATTGTGAGCGGGCGAAGTGACATGATGATCACGGGCGGCGCCGAGGCCGCCCTGACTCCGGTCGGTCTGGCGTCATTTTGCGCCGCCCGGTCGTTGAGCCTTCGCAATGACGACCCCCCGGCAGCATCGAGACCGTTCGACAGAGATCGAGACGGATTCGTTCTCTCCGAGGGGGCCGGCGTCCTGGTCCTGGAGGAAGAACACCACGCGAAGATGCGCGGCGCCGACATATACGCGGAGCTTCTCGGCTACAGTGCGACTGATGACGGGTATCACATTACGGCCCCACTGCCGGATGGGAACGGTGCGGCGGCAGCCATGACGCTGGCACTGGCCGACGCCGGTCTAGCGCCGGAAAGGATTGACTACATCAATGCGCATGGAACCGGTACGGAGCTCAACGACCTGGCCGAAAGTGCCGCCATCAAGGATGTCTTCGGTGCGCACGCGTACAAGATGCCGGTCAGTTCGACGAAGAGCTGCCTCGGACATCTGCTCGGCGCCACGGGGGCCGTCGAGTTGATTGTATGCGTAAAAGCGATTAACGAATCCACCGTACCTCCCACCATCAACCTGGAGAACCAGGACGAGCGATGCGATCCCAAGATGGATTACGTACCCCTGGAAGCTCGCCAAGCTGAGATCAATGTCGCTCTGAGCAATTCGTTCGGCTTCGGGGGCCATAACGCCTGCCTCGTCGTGGGGAAGATATAGCGCACTGCCCATCGCCGTCGGGGGCCGCGCCTCGCCAGAAGAATCCCGGATGCGTCAGGTGATGCAGCTTACATATTGTTCGCCGGAAGAACGAAATAGCTTGAAACCGCTTCCGTCTTCAATTATTGTCTCCTAAGAACGAACCTTCGCAAGACCCGGGGCCGGGTACAGGGATATGGCGGCAAGATGAACATAGTCGTGGCTTTTGCATTACTGGTCGCTGGATTGCTCATCCTGTGGAAGGGTGCCGATCTTTTAGTCTCAGGAGCAGTGGGGCTGGCCCAACAACTCGGTGTCAGCTCGCTTGTCGTCGGCCTGACCGTCGTCGCGATGGGAACCTCGGCACCTGAAGTGGCCGCGAGTATCGCCGGCGTCCTGCAAGAGGCTGGTGGTGGGGATTTGGCAGTAGGCAACGTGTTCGGTTCTAACATCGCGAACCTAGCACTTGTCGGCGGTCTGGTGGCTCTGATTCGTCCACTTGAAGTCAGAAAGAAGACCCTGTTCCGCGAGATCCCGGTCATGCTGGCCGTTGGGCTGCTCTTATGGCCCTTCCTGCATAATTCGTATCTGACCCGCCCGGAAGCATTAGCATTGCTGGCTGTCTTCACGGGGCTAATCCTTTACATGGTGCATGCGGCCAAACGAGAAGCCAGGCAAACCTTAAATGAAGCGAAGACGGCCAATCCAAATACGAAAAACGAGACTCATCATACATTCAAGAACGTTCTGTTTGTCGTCATTGGTCTGGTGGGTCTGGCCCTGGGAGCGGACATGGCCGTGGATGGAGCCGTCGTTATTGGCAAGCGGATCGGCCTGAGCAAAGACGTGATCGCTCTGACGATCATCGCTTTCGGGACCTCGCTTCCGGAGCTAGTCACCTGCGTCGTCGCCGCCGTCAAAGGCCATCACGATATTTCCGTCGGCAACCTGGTCGGTTCGAATATCTTCAACACGCTACTCGTGACCGGTGCGGCGGGTGTCGTCCGTCCGTTTCAAATGGAATCTCAACGGCTGGCAGGAGGGCTCGACTATTGGATCATGATTGCCGTCAGTGCCGGCTTTGCAGCTGCGGTCCTCATCGGCAGACGCGTCATCGGGCGCGTGTGCGGCATCGGGCTGGTCTGCGCGTATGTCGGCTACGTGGCTTATTTATTGTCCGTGTAGTCATCTGTCGAAGCTGTGCCAAGTTTGCCGGCCACAAGTGCTTGCAACCGGCAAACTTAGCTTCGCGGAGGAGGGTATGAATCGCTATTTTGAGTTTTCCAAATTGAATCTTGATGCCGTCCATGTTCATTTCGTTGTCGTTTATCGGACTACTCGTTAAACCATAGTAGAGTGCCACCGTGATTCCAAACGTAACACCTTTTTTTACAGTTTCTGCCGGCGAGCTTTTGGCCCCGATGTCTTGCAGTAGCTCAAATGGTGGTTGAAACCCGAGCAGAGGGGACGAATCGGCTGAAACAGGCCGCCTTCGCCGCCCTTGCCCTCGCCACCTCAAAGAATCGCTGAAAGAATCAAGGGCCAGCAACTTTGTAGGGGCAATCCCGTGTGGTTGCCGAGGGCAGGTACTTGGGCCTGCCCCCACCTTTGCCAGCCCCTTACTTTAGCGATATTGGGTGTTCAGTTTCTTTTCTAAAATTGTCCCCAATCCTAATTTTCATGGTTCGATGGGCCGGCCGGGCAGTTCCTCGAATAAATGCTCCGCAAGGACAATCAGGTCTTGGACATCGACAATTCCGTCTCCCCAGGGCATCGGGCCGATATCACACAAAGAATTATCCGTACCCCAGTTGTCAACTATGATGCACATGTCGGCAGAGTCAACGATTCCGTCACCGTTGAGGTCAACGATGGGAAGGATTGGCGCCTGCCATATGTCCTCGCCACCGACTCCGCCGGGCCGTTCGGACGTAAAGTAGAGGGTAGAACCATCAGGCAAGATGGTTGGCGCAACATCATAAGCCGAACTGTTGATCGTTGGCCCAAGATTGACCGGTATGCCCCAGTCGTCATCTATCGTGGCTCGTCTTGTAACCCATATATCGTAGCGACCATACCCGCCGGGCCGATTGGAGTTGAAGAAGAGCATCAGGCCGTCGGCTGATATGTATGGGCAAGCGTCGTTAGACGAACTGTTGACAGGGGGGCCAAGATTCATCGGTTCACCCCAGTCGGCGTCTTTGGTCTGGCGTGTTGACACCCAGATATCGTAGCCACCGTACCCACCAGGTCGGTTCCGGGAGTAAAAGTACAGTAGCAGGCCATCGAAAGACATGGACGCAGCGAGTTCATCCTGCGGAGTATTGATCGTCGGCCCCAGATTTGAGGGTCCGCCCCAGTCATCGTCTATCGTCTCGCGCGTGGTTACACAAATGTCCACGCCATATCCACCCGCTTGGACGGACGCAAAATAGAGCGACAGGCCGTCAGCCGAGATGATCGGGCGCACTTCTAAAGACGAACTGTTGACAGGGGGACCAAGTTTCACCGGCGTACCCCAAGCGTCATCTGTCGTTGCTCGGGTTGACACGTATATGTCCTCTTTGAAAGGCCCACGGAGGTCGGAGTCAAAGTACATCTCCAGGGCATCAGATGAGAAGCTGCCAATGAAGTCCGAATGAGGACTATTGACGGTTGGCCCAAGATTCGTGGGCTCCCCGAAGGTGAAATCTGCATGAGCGTTACTTCCTGTGCTGATGAGAAAGGCCAAAACAATGATCATACATTTCTTTGGATTTGTTTTGATGCTCATTTCTTGTCTCCTCAAGTTCTTTGGATTCTATTTACTTTCTTTTACTTCACTCTTGATCCTTAGCCGGCTCTACCCTAGTAAATGCCAGATCCTGAGCTATCTAACGCTTCCTATTGAAATTCTTTCGAAAAACGTGTAAAACTTATATGATATCCTTGATTCGTGGAGGTGAGCAAAGATTGGTGCGAACACTCGATCAAAAGACCTGTGAATTAGTTGCTCTGGCCAAGAACGGCAATAAGACCGCCCTAAATCAGCTTTACATGGTTTACGCGGAGCGCGTACGGTGGATAATACGGTTCCGGATGAGCAAAGAGCTTCGCTCGAAGCTGGAATCGATGGACTTGGTCCAGGACACTCTCATCCATGCCTTGGGCGGATTAGATGCCTTCACCTACAAAAACGAAGGAGACTTTGTACGGTGGCTGTCGAAAATAGCGGAAAATGAGTTGCGAGGCAGCCTGAAGAAGCTGCACGCCGATAGGCGTGATATTCGCAAAGAAGTCCGTCTTGGCACGTATGGATCAACAACTGGAAGTCGTGCTGTCGGAGCTCCCGGCCCCATCGAGGCGACTACTCCGAGTGCGATCATGTCCAAAAAGGAAGATCTGACTAGACTTGAGGAAGCCATCGATCAGTTGAGGCCCGAGTATAAAAAAGTCATCGTCTTAGCCAAGATCGACGGGCTCTCCTACAAAGAGATAGGGGAAAGATTAGGTAAGAGTGTGGATGCCGTAGGAATGCTGCTCTCTCGTGCAATGGTAGCATTGACCGGTGTTTTTGAGAGTGACTCATGACCGAGACCGTCGACGACAACCAAAAGCATACCCTTGAAAACGTTTTACAGCAGCTTTTCAGTGCTCAGATGCAAGGCCGGGAGCCTGATGTAGAAGAATTCGTGAAACGATACCCTGAGTATGAGCAGCAAATCAGAAAGAGATTACGAAAGCTGTATAGAATCAATAATTTGTTCGACACCCTCGTCCAAGCTGATGAGAGTGACTTTGCCGACGCCGCGACCGAGCCTGGTCTT
>SMTZ1_10006346_pt1 | contig 11899 bp, 8 predicted proteins | sample DeeMarSWOR136_30_FD_25667 | JGI IMG/M metagenome (IMG submission 25667) | reverse complement strand
AGTATCCACTGCCTCAGCAACGTGGTACTTCACTCTGGATAGGTCATAGGCTTCGGTCCAGCTAAGGCGGAAATCATTGTTAGTTCCAATGTTGCCGGCCGCTATCGAAATTGCGGTCGGTTTGATGTCATCGCTGTCATAGAACCAGTTCAGGAACTCCAGCCATTTTGACCCTGTCCAATCAAGTGTCTGATAGTAATTGAGCAGTTGCTTGAATTGCCGGTATTCATCGGGAAACCATACGGTAAGCCCCGTAGTATTCGAGAAATCATCTCCCCAGTGGGCAGTGTAGAGAACGGTTCGAATATAGGCTTGAAGCAATTGCTCGGTCTCGACCATCCCGATGATCTCATCCAGCCCGGATAAAAAATCACCCAAGTCGACAAAATCATCCGTGGTGTCAGGGATACAGCCGATCGCCGGGATTGTCTGAACCGTGTTTCTCAAGCTGCGCAGCGATTGGTTAGGCGGGGCATATATCAACCGTTGCGTTAGAATGCCCAAATACTTTTTGATATCACTTAAGCCGGCAAGGTTGATTGCAGAAATGGCAATTGGCTGTACGTTTCTGTAATTGTCTATGGTACTCTGGATCAGGTTTCTTGAGAGTTCAGTTGCTCCGATGCCTGGATTCATATGCAGGGTTTCTAGTATCCAGTCATAACGTAATCCAGCAAGAGGCATAATGGATTGGGGCGCGAGCAAAACGCGTGCATATTTCTGTAATTCAAAAGCAACTTCGGCCTGCTGCATCAAACAGGCATCAAAGGTGAAGAGATCTATGCGTTGATCCGTAAATTCATAGGCGGTGGCCAGGGCTCTTTTAAAATCGCCATTGGCAATACTCAAAACATTACCACTCGACCAGTCAGCACCAAATGATCTACGAGGCATTGCTGTCCAACCAGTGCCGTGATCCCAGAGAATAACCAGATACTTATCAGCGGGGAAGCTGCTGATTCCCCAATACAGAAAATCGCTCAGGGTTTCCCATGAACACATATCGATGATTCCCAAATTCTGTATGGTGTAGGATGATCCCTGACCAACGAGTAGGCGTCGTGCGCCGATCGATGGTTTGTCAATCTGAACAACAACCCTTATATCTTCGTTCGAACCGAAATGTTCCATCTCGACGAGATCGGAATCGGCCCATTGCGCAAGATCGTTGTCCGCCGCAACATAGACAAGCATGGTCCATTCCTGGCCGATCAAAATCGTTGGCAGGATCAACAATAAATAGAGAGATTTCATTCTATGATATTAATCCGAATCATGTATCCGGTCAATTGCGTTGTATCCTACTAATGCATAATTCCTTTGAGTATCTCCGCCTCGGCTGGAATAGAACAACTCAGGGTGGCATTTTGTGCAGAGATCGAGTGAGCCTAGCAATCCTGCGGACCCAAGATCTTTGATGACCGCCGCTTTCAGGTCCAGATAATACTTGCCATCACGCACAAGAATCGCATGGGCATAATCCTTCTTGAAGAGGTCGACAACATCCTTTTGTATTTCATAACAGCAAGTACCGATTGAAGCGCCTAGTAAATAGTGAAAATCCTTCAGTATGTTCCTGGCTTTCTTGGTAATCCCTCCAATGATACCTCGCCAGCCACAATGTAAAATAGATATCTTGTTCTGGGAAAAGGCGTATACGGGCAGACAGTCGGCGATCTTGATCCCTAAACCTTTTTGCTTGGAGCTCATCAGACCGTCGCCGATTCGCTCTGCGTGTGACTCAATATCGATAATAATCGCCGAGTGTATCTGCTTAAGAAAGACCGGTCTTAGGTTCTGAATGAGCGAATCCTGTCCGATTTTTGTCGAGTAAAGGGCAGTGTGTTTGTCCCATACAAACTGAAAATACCGGATTTCATTCTCTGAGATCAAATGCCAGTTCACGGCTCGGTTTTCTCCATCTCTTTTATTCTCAACACAACTTTCCTCTTTCCAAGAAAGGCATCTTCGGCGATCGAATAGAGGCAATTCACCCGCGTCTTGCCAATCTCGATACCCAGAATATCATCGGCCTGGTCAAAAGCAATGGCCGCAAAGGCCTTGCCTCCTTTTCTCAAGGCAATTTTCAAGTGATTCGAGCCTACTACCCGGGGAATACCGACGACGTCGAAATCCTCGCCAAGAAACACAGGTTGAGGGTTTGCCATACCTGTAGGCTCAAAGTATTTAAGAAAATAGATCAATTCGGGTGTGATGTCGGAAAGGTCCAGTTTTGTATCATAGAGACTCTGTCTTTCGAAGATTGAGCTATCGATTCCTTGAGCATGTGCATTCAGGCAAGTGCGGAAAGACTCCAGGTTCTTCTTATTCAGTTCGAGCCCTGCTGCCTGGGTATGACCACCGTACTTGATGAGCAATTCCTGGCAGTTGCCAATGGCCTGGGTGATATCGACACCCGGTATGGAACGCGCCGAACCTTTAGCGACACCTTCTTTGAGCGATAATATGAGCGCTGGACTGTAGTAATCAGATGTGATTCTTGACGCTACAATACCAAGGACTCCTTCATGCCAACCTTCTCTTGCCAGGACTATTATCCGATCCTTATCACAACCTGTAGCCTTGATTATTGAAACCGCTTCATCATAGATCCTGTCCTCGATCCCTTTGCGTTCTTGGTTGTCCAGAGAAAGACTGCGGGCTAGTTGGGGTGCATGGGGCATGTCACGCGTAAGGAACAGTTCTAGGGCGCTCCTAGCATCACGTAATCGACCACATGCATTGATCCGGGGTCCGATTATAAAGCCGAGATGGTAGGCGGTTACGCCCCTCTTTAATCCGGTCTCCTCGAGTAAAGCCTTGATCCCGGTTTTCTGACTTTTGGGTATTCTGCTAATACCGTATTTTACCAGAGTGCGGTTTTCATCTATCAACGGCACAATGTCAACAACGCTGCCAAGGGCAACGAGATCCAGGTCTTCGTTGCATTCTTCTTTTGGCCGGTGGATTTTCTCATGAAGAGCCTGGATCAATTTGAAGGCGACACCTACCCCGGCAAGATCCGGGAAGGGATAATTACTGCCCGGTACCTTGGGGTTGATCAGAGCTAGTGCATCCGGCAGTACTTCCTTGGGCCGGTGGTGATCGCAGACAATAACGTCAATGCCTTCTTTTTTTGCATATGCAATTTCATCCATTGCACTGCTTCCGCAGTCGACGGTGATGATCAGTGAGCATTTTTCTTCTAGTGCTCGGGCAATGCCACTCTTTTGCAAACCATAGCCTTCTTCAAGGCGGCGCGGGATGTAGTAACTGACCCCGAGTCCAAGCTTTTCGAGATTATTGACTAGAAGCGCGGCGCCGGTTATACCATCAGTATCATAGTCCCCGTGAATGAGGACCTTCTCTTTGTCGTTTATTGCCCCGATAATACGGTCGACCGCTTTTTCCATATCATCCATAAGGAATGGGTCGTGAAGATCAGAGAGCGATGGTGCGAAGAACTTCTCGATTGACTTGGTTGTTAGATAACCGCGGGTTTTGAGTATCTGGACGATTACCCTGGGTATTGTCTTTCCCCGGATTTCAATATCAGTCGCTGCTGTGTGATTATTCTTTGGCCGCCATTTGATCATGAATTTTTGTAGAGTCCCCTTATTCTTATCCTGTTGTTTTCAGCTGGGTAAATGATACTCTCCGATGAGATGCTGTCAACAAGAGTAAATGTGGGGTAATCTATAAGCCGGGTTCTGTAATAGATAGTCATTTCTCTTGTCCCAATATCACTACTGGGCTCTGCGCAACCTACCCGTTCCGTTCCCCGCACCTTTGGTGACACAACAAGCTCGGTCGTGTTGCATCGTCGATTATCCTGCGGTTGGACAATACATCACGCCATTACTTATAAGTATTCTTATGAGATCGCTTGTAGTGCTTTCACCGAGAATGCTGCCTTCCAGTTCTCTGAAGGACTTCAACATTTCCTATACGCACCGTTTCCATCGATCTCATGTGTCACCAAAAGTGCGGGGGAAAGCGGGCCGCTTCGACCGGAACTACTTGGTTTTGCTTCAGATGGGGTTTGCCAAGCCCCTGATGTCGCCATCAGGGCGGTGAGCTCTTACCTCGCCTTTTCACCCTTACCCCACACCTATGGTGCAGAGCGGTATGTTTTCTGTGGCACTTTCCCCCCGCACCATAGGTGCGGGGCTTCCTGTTAGGAAGCATCTTGCCCTGTGAAGCCCGGACTTTCCTCTCACGTAGAGCGACTATCCGACTACCCCACGAAAGATTATAGTCGTACTCGAGGGTGGTGTCAATAATGCATGAAAACACCAACCTGCTATATTCTGTTAACTTCTAACCACATAATCAGCCGATATTCCATAGCAATTTTTATGCTGAATAGGTTCCTGCTGTTTGCAGTTAGCTTTTGAAAATATCCGATTGAAAGTCGGCAAGTCACTCCTCCTACTACAGTGAATGCAGGGAAAACCGCATGAAATATGTTCGAGCCGGCATGGGATAATCAAGGTCCCCTGTTGCATGACCGAATTGCAGTGCGTACTCGGTGTCGGTCAGGTTCTTGATACCTGCCGTAAAGGTAGCGTATTTGTAGATTTCCTTACTCAGGGCGGCATTAATAACAACGTAGCGGCCCAGGATTTTGCGGTCCATGGTCACGGTCGGGTAATCGTCATAATTCGGATAATAGTTGGTGCGTTCTGACACATACTGCCCAGCGATATTCATTTTGATACCAGCGGGTAGGGTGATATTGAGTTGTGAAGAAACCATATAATCGGGTGTGAATGCTGCCTTTCGTTCGATCTCTTCGGCGATGGTGAGGCTGGTATCATTTATCCAGTCGTAAAAGCTGTAGACGATTTCTTCATTCTTTTGTCGGGCACTCAGATATGTTGCTTCGATACTGTAATTCACAAAATCATGGATGTAGTGCCTTATCTCAAAATCCAGCCCCTTGATAGATAGATAATTCAGGTTCTGCGGCTGCCAGAGATTGTCCGCTCCAGGCAACCATGCGATACGGTCCTCGATATTACGTGCAAAAAGCGAGAGTGCGCCAAACAACGATGGAATTGGCGAAGTCTCGCAGCGCAATTCATAGGCCCAGCCGTGTTCGGGTTGGAGCTCAGGATTACCAGATTGCGGCCAGTAGAGATCATTGAAGGTTGGGGCGCGAAATGCCTTGCCGATTGATAATTTCAGCCTTACTTGTGGGTGGAGCGCGCTCACCAAGCCAATCCCGGGTGATACGAAGCCACCAAACTGGGAATTCTGGTCATGACGAATGCTTGGGGTTACTGATAGCACGTCACTAAAGCGCACTCTCAATTCGCCCCAAGCGCCCGAATTATAAGAACTGGCATGCCAGGCAGTGTCGCCAAATGTGTTTGAAAGCCTCTCTGTTTGCAGGGTGTCATAGTAGACATCCAGTCCGAGGGCGTAATCGAAAACGCGCTCGTGCATGGTCATCATCGTGCTGAAGCCCAACTTATGGACGAGATAATCATAATCCTCATTTACGGTATCTGCGACCATGCCGGCATAGGTAGTATGGAATTCAGTGCGTTTTCTATCCACGAAGATTCTGTTGTACCATTTAAAATTGTCTGAGATATGCAGGTCGAGGTTGAGATTCCCCAACAGGGCATGATCTTTCTCGCGATCGAAAAGTGATGTTGCCGTGCTATCGCCAAACTGGGGAATGGGGTGCGTGCTGTCGACGCGGGGCAGCGGGCCTGGAATACCGTATTCTTTCTCGTCGTAGAATAGGGATGAGCGGAGAATAAGTCGGCCGGTTTTGTGAAAAACTGCACCCGTGACATGATACTTGGTCAAATCACTGTTGCTCCTGGGCCCGGCGTCGTGCGTGTAGGCACCGGCCAGGTGGAATGTTGTAGTATTTACTGGCAGGCCGATCCGGAGGGAGGCATTCGTTGCTTGGAAAGGCTTATCAATGGTGGTTGTCGCGGGGGTGAATTTTATTTCGACTCGGGGATTGTTCGCTTTACTAATAGTCAGGATGTTTACTACACCACCCAACGCATTTGCACCATAGATACTGGAAACCGGCCCCTTAACGATTTCTATCCGTTCGATCGTATTAATATCAATTACGCTTAAATCGGCCATGCCATTGGTTATTGCATTCAGGGGCTGCCCGTTAACCAGTACCAGAGTACCGTTAGAAGGTGTACCACGAGTTGAAATGCTGGTCACGCTGCCCGGTGTACCATAATCTTTAAACTCAATGCCGGCGGCAGCGCTGAGTATTTCGTGGAGGCTGAGTGCGCTTAATTGTTCGATCTCTTCCCGCTCGATAACCATTGCCCCCACTGTCACATCCTGTAGCAATGTCGGATAGCGATTAGCCGTCACGACGACCTCGTCCAATTCATAGATCGGTTGGCCAATCAGCATTACTAGAAGACAAGTAAACATAGGTCCTCCTTTCGTCCGAAGGTTCGATTGTTACTGGGGATAGGTCTCCTGGCTCCCCCGCCCCTTTGGCTGCCTTCCCATCCCGCACCTATTACATTGGTGCGGGGCAGTGGCATTCATTATATGCCAAAAAGGTTCCCTTTCTTCAAGAAAAGGCGGAGTCACAGTGGCGGCGACCGCGGCCGAATTACACGGCGCTTCCCTTGAATCCACCAGCTGAGTTAGTATATTTCAAATCGCTGATGTGTCAAGTGATTGACAGAGATTAAATAGGTACAAAGGATGTTTCAAATAAATCTGGTAATGAACGCTAGCAATAGAACAATGACTAACGCCGGTAGGAAATTGCTGACTTTTATTCTCTTTACATCGAGCAATCTCAGCCCGATGGCAAAGATCATTATGCCGCCGACACTGGTAAAATCGTTCAGGTAAACCGGGTCGGTCAAGAAGCTGAATTGCCGGGCAAGTAGTGTCAACCCGCCTTGAATCACTAATACGGTAAGCGCCGAGAATATTACACCAAGACCGAGGCCAGAAGCCAGGATAATTGATGACACGCCATCCATCAGTGACTTGATGAAGAGTAGTTCCGGTTTGTTTTGGAGCCCGGCTTGTATGGAACCGAGTATGGTCATGGGGCCAACACAGAAAAGAAGGCTGGCGAACACAAAACCCTGGGCAAATGAGGTTTCACCCCGGGCTTTTACCAAATGCTTGAGTTTTGTTCCGATACTCTCAAGCAAGTCTTCAATATGTAATATCTCGCCGAGTACTCCACCCAGGATCAGGCTCAGGACAACGAGGAGCGGGCGCTGCATTTCAAAACCCATCTTGCCGCCGAGAATACAGGAGAAGAGGCCGAGCCCAAACATGATGATCTTCTTTATGTTTTCGGGTATGCCTTTTCGCAAGAGCATGCCGATCAGGCTGCCCGCGATTACCAGGATCGTATTGACCACAGTACCGATCATCGAGCGATTATACTCTTTTCGAGGAAGAATTCAATGTGTGCTGTATCCTGATAAGAATTTGAGCAGGAAGTTAGCGTTGGGGATGATCCGGCTGACCAATGATCCCATGGCCACGCCGAGTTTGTCTATGCTAATCATTTTATTATTTTGTCAATTGCCTAAATGATAAAACAATAGACGCCGAATAGCGGGTGAGATTGCCTATGCGTCAGGTTATTCTTCTATTTCGCTCCGGCTTTGAAGACGGCGGTAGTGAAGAGTTCAATGAAAAACCCGTAGATGATACCCATGATTAACGTGCCGAGGAAGATATACATTTCCTTACCCGGCACATAGAAGCCTTGAAAAGCCATAGGTAGACTGAAGAGAAATCCCATGATTATTCCGTGTAGCCACCACTTGATTTTGATAACGCTGATGCCGATGGCAAAACCGATCAGGGTACGGCTGAGAATGGTTGATAGGGCAAAATACCAGGGGGTTGGTCCTTCAGACGATGCGAGTCCCCAGCATATGAAGCCGGAGATTACGCCGAATAGTGTTGCGATAAAAAGTCTCTTTTCATTGAACATATATCCTCCTCGTGTATTAACGATATCTATAGAATGCACTTTGTCAAGTAAATTCGAGGCATCTAGGTTGACAGCGAGAAAATTGTGTGTAAACTAAGGTCCAATACACCTGAGTGTATTTCAGCCTGTTTGCGACTGAAACATATTCCCTAGGCCAAGCGTATATATAATAGGAAAGGAGATGGAATGAGCATATTGAATATATACTTTGCGCCGAGCAAAGTATTCAATGTTTTAAAAGAAAAGCCCCAATGGATTATGCCGTTTATTATTATCCTCGTGGTCGTGGCGGTGACCGCAGCTGTGACCGTTAGTCTCACCCGCGAGACGATCGTTGCGCGGCAAGAAGAGATGTTCGAGGAAAGGGGGATGTCTGAAGAACAGATTGAGCAGGCCAAGCAGTTTACGTCGGGCCCGGCAATTGTGATTTCGAGCGTACTGAGTGCCCTGATATTTACAGCCATCCTGTTACTGATTTTTGCGCTCATTACCAATCTCTTTATTCCTCTTTTCGGGGGCGAGAGTGGCTTCAAGAAAGTATTCTCAGTCATCTGTTTCTCTGCATTAGTAGCTGTTCCGGCCGCGGTCCTGAAATTAATCATGATCGCCATAACCAAATCACCTTTTGTGACCACGTCACTGGCTCTCCTGGTTCCCAATCTGGCTAAAACGTCTTTTGTGTATCAACTGCTTGCTGGATTCGATTTCTTTATCCTCTGGGAGATGATACTGGTGGCTATGGGTATCGCTATAACCAATAATGTCGTGAAGAAAAATGCCTACATCCTGATTTTCGTGATCTGGATTGCTTCGATTTTCGTCGGTATTGGGCTGGGCAGCATTTTCGGCCGCGGGATGTAATAGGTTACGTTTGTCAAAAAATATAGACCATGATCTTCTTATTATTGTTTGCACAAATTGATTCGTTGTCAATGGATCAGACAATCCATCGGGCTCTTGCGAATAGTCCGATCTACGGAGAATCGCGGGTATCATTGGAGAAGTCACGTATTCAATTCTATCAAGTTCTCGTCGAATTACTACCGACCGCGTACGTAACTGGCACCTATACAAAGAGTGAATATCAAGGTTTTACGAGCAGCGGGTATGATGGTTCATTCCAGTTCACTATGCCGGTGTTTGATCTCGATATCATCAGTGCGATATTTGCGGCGCACGGGCAAATGAAAGGAAGCACTATTCAGCACGATGCCGACGTTTCTAATCTGATTCTGCGAATCAAGACCGCGTATTATAATTTGATCAACGCATTGGAACTGCTGGAGTCCGTAGAGGTAACGATCGAGAGGGCACAGGAGAATTTGAAATTGGTCGAGGCAAAGTACGAATTAGGCGCGGCGTCGAGGCTCGAGTTGTTACAAGGCGAAGTTTTTTATCTGAATGCCCAACAGGATAGATCTCGCGCGAGAACCCTGGAGATCTCTGCCCAGGAAGAACTGAAATCAATATTGGGTACGGTTGGAGATATTTATCCAACCGATGTGTTGCGTGATCCCGGGTTTACTGACATGCCTGATCTTGACTCACTCATGGCGATTCTGTATGATGTCAATTACGGGGTGCGAATTGCCCGGGAGCTCAAGAATGTTTCAAGGGTAAATCTCATATCCTCGTACCTGGCATTTTTACCGCGGATTTCTCTTTTCTATGGCTACAATGTGAGCAGCGATTCATTCGTTTTCGATTTTCAGTACTATAATGACAACGCGATGAGGAATTATGGTATTAGCGTTAGTTTTCCGATTTTCGAAATAAAGCATTTGATATTCAAATACCTCAATGCCAAGAAAGAGCTGCAGAAGAGCGAATATGCTGAGCGCCGGGCAGAACTGGAGACCGAAAAAGTATTACGGACCACTTACTACTCCTTGCGTGAATCACTGGATAAATTGCAGTTTGCCAAAAAGAGTCTGGACGCGGCGAACGAAGCGGCAAGCATTTCCCGGGAGCAGTATGCATTAGGAATAACTTCATTCTTGGATTTCTTAACCTCGGAGAAAGCCATTTACGACGCGCGTGTTTCGTATACATCTGCGCTGAGTGACTATTATGTACAGCAGGCTACCTTTTCCTATCTCCTGGGTACGTTGACGCTTAACAAGGAGCACTGATGAAAAAGAAAAGACTATTGATAATCATCGGCGTCATTGTCGTAGTTATTGTGATTATCGTTTTGAACCTGAGCCAGCGGGACGCTGGTGAAAAGGTTGAAGTCGCGCTGGTGAAAAAGGGTAATATCACCTCAAAGGTGTCAGCATCGGGTGAATTGAAGGCGAAATTGCAAGTCGATATATCGGCTGAGACGATCGCCCGGGTAAGGAAGATAAATCATGTTGAGGGTAATTACGTCAAAAAGGGTGATATACTAATCGAACTCGATGATGTGCAGGCTGATGCGACGCGCCAGCTGGCGGGTGCCAAATTGGCACAAGCCGAACAGGATTTGCAGAGGGCTCAGAAGCTTATTGAAAAGAAGCTTATATCACAAGAGAGTTTTGAACGCATTGAACTCAGCTATAAAACGGCGAAGGCATCGTATGAACAAGCCCTGGATGCATATCGAAAGACCAAGATCTATGCCCCTATTTCGGGGAAGATTATGAAGGTGAACGTTGAAGAGGGCGAGACCGCGGTAATGGGAGCGCTCAATTACGGCGGTACCGTGATGATGACCGTTGCCGATATGTCCCAGATGATTGCCGTTGTGAAGATTGATGAGACCGACGTCCCTGACGTGAGAGTAGGAGAACATGCGGATGTAATTGCTGACGCCATGCCTGATTCCGTGTACGTGGGCACTGTCATTAAGGTCGGCCTGATGCCCATTACGAGTCAGCTGAGCACGGACGAGGCGACCGATTTTGAGGTCGAGATCGAATTGGACAATTTTTCTCCACTGCTTAGACCGGGGATGAATGTAAAGGCCGACATAATAACTAGTGAAAAGTTAGATGTATTGACGATTCCCATTCAAGCTTCGGGTAAACGGGAGGTCGAGGATAAGCCAGTGGAGACAGTATTTGTCGTCGAAGATGGTAAAGCCAAACTGATGGAGATAGTACCTGGTGTTTCTAGTGACACGGAAACGGAAATTATGTCGGGCATTGACGAGGGTGATACGGTGATCATTGGTCCCTACCGTGTACTGAGCAAGTTAAAAGAGGGGCAGGCAATTACTTTCACCATAGAAGAACCCGATACGAGTGCCTCTTCCCAGGGTGTAGGCCCGAGAAGACTAATGCGGGCGATCCGTAGCCGTACGTAATGGTAAAGAACGAAACCGTTTGCCGCGCACTTGAAATTCACAAGACATACTGGCGCGGTAAAGTGGCAGTCAACGCGCTGCGCGGTGTGACCGTTCAGATCAAGACCAATGATTACATTTCGATTATGGGCGCGTCAGGTTCGGGCAAGTCAACCTTGATTCACATCCTGAGTTGTCTCGACACCCCAACATCGGGTGAATATTATCTTGAAGATAAACTAGTATCGAGTTATACAGACCTGGAGCTGGCAAACGTAAGAAACACGTTTTTTGGTTTCGTGTTCCAGAGCTTTAGTCTCCTGCCCAGACTCACTGCCCTCGACAATGTTGCCCTGCCATTGATATACGCGCGCATTAGAAAACGGGAACGGATTAGCAGAGCCAGGGCAATCTTAGAAAAAACCGGGCTGGGTGATCGTATGAACCATCGTCCAAATGAAATGTCGGGCGGCGAGTGCCAACGCGTGGCTGTTGCGCGAGCCTTGATAAACGATCCCAAGGTGATTTTTGCCGACGAACCAACCGGTAACCTGGATTCAAGAACCGGCGCTGAGATCATGGAGATGTTTGACCAGCTGGTGGATGAGGGGAATACTGTGGTCATGGTAACCCACGATGCAAGTGTTGCCTCACACGCCAGG
>SMTZ1_10006345_pt1 | contig 11900 bp, 16 predicted proteins | sample DeeMarSWOR136_30_FD_25667 | JGI IMG/M metagenome (IMG submission 25667) | reverse complement strand
AAATTGAGACCAAACTTCTCTCTTAGTATCTTTATTTAAACTGCTAAGGTTAGCCATATCTGGAATTAATATTAACATATCTTTGCCATTAAGGAAATGCCCAATATCTTTAGCATTTTTCTTGCCAGAAACAAAAGCCTTTGAAGTTAGTTGGTCAAGCTTAATCGCCTTATTAACTGCTTCTAAATCATCCAAACATCTTATTAATTCAGATTTAGCATCTCCAGAATTACCAACAATAAATAAAAAAATATGGTCTCCACATCTAGCTTCTCTAGTTAATGCCGTAGCTAATATTACATCTATTATTCTTTTATCAGGTAAATAAAGCCACTTATCAACTACTTTATAAACATCTTCTAAATTAATAGATTTAGAGCTTACGCTATCATTATTATTAACATCTTCAAAAGTAGTTTTACTAATACTATTCTTCTTCATTAATTCCACTCCCAGAAGGTTGAGAGTTAGGAACTAATATATATTTTCCAAACGTTGGTTTATCCCATATAATAAATACTTTCTCTTTTATTATATTTCTTACCTCGTTTACCTTATCCTCAGGACATCTTATGGCTAAATAATAATTTATCCAAAGTTCATTATTTTTCATATCTTACCTCTTTTAAATTAACATTATACATACATTGCAAATCCACATTCACACATTAACAACTTATGATTGTCAATATATAAACAATCTAAATTTCTTCCACAATATTTACATTTCATAGGAATAAACGATAGAATTATCACAATCAACAATTATATTGGAATCTTGCTTAGTTGACTTCTTGTTATAGACTGTCTTTGACATTCCAATTTCCATTTTAAAATCAAATTTGTTTAACAAATCATAGATATTATTCAATCCATCTTTAACAGATTTCAACCGATAGTAATAATCAGGATTATCTCCATATACTTTCTTTAAATCTTTATATTCCTTTTCCAGTAATTTTGCTGTTACTACTAAATTCCTAAAATCCAAAACATCACTTTGAGATTTTAAGGAGTATCTAATATCTTTTTGAAGTTGTTGCAAATATTCCTTTTCATCTTTTATTAATACCATTTTTTATTTACCTTTATATTAAAACATTAAAACATTTGGATAGGAGATAATAATCTCCCATCCCGATACAACCAACTTTGCCATATCTAACAGATTACATCAGCGAATGCAGGATTATGTGTTCCGTGTATAGCGGTATGACCACATCCAAAGCTTAGGATTTCCCACAAACGAATAATTTTAAAGTTTGTTTTAGCAGATAGATAGGTTTTATCCTATCTCTCTACTGCATCTTCCTATCAGAAAGAGATAAAAAAAATCGGTACCAAAAAGATATCTTTTTTATTTATCTTACAGAGGTACATACATCAAATAAACAAGGAAAATCTAAATATGAAAAAAAGAGTAGGAAAAGACTGAATTAAACCTACTCTATTTTCCTTTTAGTTGTGATATCTTTGTTTGTATTGATTTAATATTGGAGATAAAATAGCAGAAAGATATGAAGGCAAACAATAAAACCTAAAAAATACCATATTATCTCCTGAATTAGTGATTGATATAGCTTTAAGTCAGTAATCCAACTATATCTATACTAGATTTTTCGCCTGTCTGACTAACAGATAACGAAGAACAGTAAATTAATAATCCTCTGGGTTATAGTTCCCTTTAACTTTCTTCTTTTTATCAGTTTTTGCAAAAGGTATTGTACCACGACCATATGGGTATTTAACTTCCTCTGGTTGTTTAGCAATTTTATTTAATCGATAAATCCCTATATCATCTAAATGTAATTTTATTAAAATTTTCAGATTTTCAATTTCTCTTTCGGTAAACTGTTTCTCTACAATTATATTTGGCTCTTTTATTTCTTTTACCTTTTCTTTCCTTTTGAACATACGCATCTAATTAGTTCAGCACATATTGGACATACACTTAATTTTTTATTATTAACAACAGTTGTTATATAAGTTTCTCTTTCTCCTTCTTTAAAAGTTTCTAAATTTTCACAGAACCAACAACGTCGATTTATATAAGTTGTCATTTAAAACTTTATTTTCTTATCTTTAACATATAATTTAACTTGCTTTAAATTATGATAATCCACAGCTCTATTTATTTCTTGAGTTAATAAATAATTAATAATATCATCAAAATTTAAACTTGTTTCTTCACATACTGATTTTAATACATAAGAATTTCTTTCACTTAAGTTAACTTCCATATTATTTTCTCCTTAATTTTTTATTATAATTAAGTCTTGCTTTGTATATAGCTTCATATATTTTATCGTGCATAATATAATTTATTCTCCCATTATTATCATACATATTAACAAACTCCAAATATATAATTTTTATATCTTTCTCTCTCTTCACAAATACTAAAGGGGGGAATTTTATTAATCATTTGGATTTTTAACTCTATCTATTATATTTCCTTCTCCATCTCTAACAATAATTTCTGTTTCATCTTCGTTATATTCATAAGTTGTAACATTACCTTCATTCAGTATAACTCCTTGAGTAAAATCATCAACTCTAAATTCACTATACTCTAGGTCTTGTTCAGCAATCTTTTTATCCATCCAATCTCGTAAAACTGATTGCTGTTTCCTAAAATCTTTCCATAATTCTGAAACTTCTTCATTTGTCAAATTTTCTGATTTTTTTTTGTCTATCATATCACTATTAACTTTATGATTTCTAATTTCTAATAAAGCATCTAAGTCGTTAATAGTCATATTTTTTGCTAGTTTATCCATTTGGCTTAAAACTTTGTTTTTATACCAATATCTATGTCTTATTTCCCCAGTTTGTTTATTTATTACAAAATTACCATCTTTATACCATTTACTTTTATACTTCTCCTTAGCATGTTTTTGTCTTTGCTTCTTATTTCCACTATAAATTTTTTTTCTACCCATTTCCTTCCTTACCTATATCTTACATTAAAAAATACATTAAAATTCCTTTTTTATCTTTCCTAATATAATTATTCTAATTAAGAAAAAATTAATATATTATTTGTTTTTGATTTATTTTTTATATACCTCTCCCTCCATAAATACTAAAGGGGGGGAATTTTATATAATATGTATTAATTGGACATATTTTTTTTATACAAAGAAATTATCTTTTCTAAATATTCTAACAAATCCTTTTATCTTTGGATTATTTTATTACTCTTTGTATATAAAGTTAACTAACTTTTACAAGATACAATTAAATATTCAATTAGTCTGTTTATCTATTAATTCTTTCTTGGATCTCAAAATAAAAATCAACTAATTCTTTACCTAGAATTTCAATTTCTTTAGCTTTGTCAAATGAATATTTGAATTATAAATTAACTAAAGAAACAACTGATAATATAGTTAAAAATAAACTAATTAAAAAGAATATAAACCAAACTAATAGAATATTAGTAACTATTTTCAAATTTTTATTGATTTCAATTAATTGCTTTAAAGATTCTTCATTAAATTTAGTATCAATATCCATAATTTTTCCACCATATTTTGCTAGTGATAAATTGGTAATAAATAATTCGTTTTTTTGGGGGTTTTTATTAAATGAAAAATAAGGAAGATAAACACTTCCTTATTTTGATATCTGGACTTATAGTTTATGTACAATATTGCAACAAAAACCAGATGTAAATCTGTGAATTATAACAAAATACTATCTTTTAATTTATATCTTTCTAAATATAACTATAATTTCAGTTCAGAATATTAAACATTTATATTTATAAAATATGGATTTTTCTCAGCTAAAAGAGGATTTGCAACTGTATCTAGCTTTATATAAATTTTAGCTACTGGTAAGAAATCTCTATCAATTATTTGACTGTTTCCAATAAAGCTACTAATTTCTAATGTGCTGTTCCTCCCAGGGTTTAGACTAAAATACTGCCATATATAGTCGTTTGAATATGTATATCCGTTTGCCATCTCATACTTAGTTATTACTACAAAAACAGAGTCTTTTGCTGAACCAATATTTTCACCCTCAATTTTTAAATAATAATAATAAGAATCTACCCATTCATATGGTTTTCTCCATGTAGCAGATAAAAAGGTAAGTCTAATATTTCCATAAGTTATTGAATCATTTAGATTGATTACTTTTGGATTATCCTCACTATTCCCTTCACCTCCTAAACATCCACTAAGTATATTGCTGAATAGTAAAACAATTATTCCAGTTAATATTATTTTTTTATTCATTTTTTTCTCCTTTTTCTATATGCTTTCCATAATTTAACTCTTCCGTCAAAATTAAAATGATTATGACATATAGTGCATTCATATCCATTAGATAATCCAGTTTTAGTTTCACCAATTGTAAACCAACCATCTTTTGTAGAGTAAACAACTTCATCCTTCCAATGTAAATGTTTTGTCTTTCTATGACATTTTTTACAATATAAATATGCATAGAACCCTGTTTTCCAATGAATCATCTTTATACACCTAGAATATTTTTTATTAATAGTAAAACTGTTACAAAAGCAATAATGCTTAACACAATCAATATAAATTTCCACTTAGAACTTGTCTTATCCGAGTTTATAGTTCTTGTTGATCCTAGAACTGGTTTATTTTTTTGCTTATATTCAACTGAAGATCTATAATATTTTACCCAATTGCCCATACTATTCATTGAATCTTCATATTTTATTATAAACTCCTTTTTTTTCCTTAAAAGATAATTATAATAATTAGGGCAAGGGTGAGTCTTTTCTTTTTTACTTAGCTCCCATTCAATATGCTTTCTTGGATAATCAAAATTAGGAAATATGGGCGGAGAAGGTTTATAATGCTCTTCACAAAAATATCCTCTACAATGAATACATCTTTTAAGTTTACTCTTATTTTTACACTGATGATAATTACATTGTGTTTTATCAATTTTTTTCTTAGATTCCTTTGATATTTCAATTTTTTTATTTCCATCTATCATAACAAGTCCAGATGTAAAAGTAGGTTTCCAACTACCTTGAAGCAAATTATTCAATATTCTATAAAACTCTGGAGTATGTTCTGTTTCTATAAGATGCACTAACTCATGTGCAACATTCTTTTTTATTTCCTCAAAACTCATAGTTCTAAGATGAATGATTGAAATATACACAATTTTTAATACAACATCAATACAAGCCAAAGCTTCTTGACCCATAGGAGTATATCCAGGACAAAATTCAATTTTTGGAGGTTTATCTAATTCTAATGTCTCAGTAACTTCCTCAACATACGCTTCAACTAAAGCCTTTTTACCTTCTAAAAAAGCATCATTTCTGGAAGAATTCAATTATTTGCACCTCAAATATATTCATCAATATTTTATTGAGTCTTCTATTTCTTTTATTCTTCCTTTAATGTTCTTTTTCCTTAACACAGTTCCCTCATCAGGAAACATTTCATCATATTCCTCCTCAGATTCCTCTATTTTAATGTTTGATTCCTCTTCTTTAAGTCTTGTAATCACTTCATCAGCAACTGATTCTGATAAAGTAATGTCTACTAAGAGTGGCCCTGGACCAGCCATTCCTTTTTTTAGAGTAATATTTATTTTACCATCTTTAACATATATTTCACCAATTTCTGTCATTTTTAAATAAACCCCGATTACAAAACATTTGTTTATTATTTAAAGCTCTCCTTAACAATTGTTTATAGATATTCTGTACAAAATTATTACAAATTTAAATAGGAGGCTGAGGGAATTCCTGAGGGCAATTTAAGTGTTCTTCCATAAATATCGAAATTAAAACACATGAAATTCCCGTTATATCACGTATAATTCCATCAAGCATATATGTTGCTTTATATAGTATGTACACTGTTAAATTTAAAATGGCACAAATAATAATTGGATAACCTTTACCAGATATAGCAGTTCGTAATTCCTCATTCATTTCTCTAAAAGTATTAATCTCATCTGATAATTCTTCACAATCCTCTTTAACCTCAGCGTTATCTTTTGAGAATGTAGTTATTAATTTGGTATATAATTCTACTCTGTTAATTAACCTCTCAGCTCTATTCAACAAACTCTTAACTCTGACAATATCATAATCATCTGCAACTTGACAGTTACAATCTTCTACATTCTCAGTTGTTGTATCATTAGAAATATCAACTGCAAATGCAGGTTGTATACCAACTCCAATGAACAAGCATATGATTCCAATTATCAATATTTCTTTCTTCATCCTTATTTCCACCTATCTTTTAGCCAAGTCTCTATGTGGGATTAGTAATTAATTTTACTCGGAGAGCCGAACCTAGATAGTAAGAATCAACTTCATAGTCTAAGAATAATTTAATACCAGTGAAACCAGTAGCACCTACGAAACCATCAATCGCCCAATAATAAATTTCTGATATTTTTCCCCTAAATGAACCATCCCATTCTTTTGTCCCAAGCAAACCATTAGTATAAATCCAACCCTTGGCGTTATTATAAGCCCCTTCAGGGGGAATACCTCTCCCAAAAAAACCATATTCAATATTAGCTCCAAATAGAAAAGGGATAATATAAGTACATATAATAAAACTTATAGCATGTGGCAATGAAAGAAATGTGGCAAAGAAAAATATTAAATAAGCAATATCAAAATAATCATCTGATAACCGTATTGCAAAATTTATAATGGATTGTTGGATTTTGTTAATAATTCCTCCAATAGGTCCCATAAAAGTAGTTTGTGTTGATGCTCCTGCTATAAGACATAGATAGTTTTCAAGTTCCCCTGATGTTTCTTTACTTGTCTTATCTTTCTCTGCTAAACGATTTATAAATATAGGTTTCTTATGTTCTACAAATTCTTTAACCTTACTAAAACCATAACTATCACCAGTAACTAACTCTTGAACTTCTTTACAGCTTGTACTTTCAGGAAGTATACCAAGTTTATCTAATGAAACTACCATATCTTTATAGATTTCAATTGTCTCTTCCCTTGTTTCTGCATTATCCAGATCTGCTTTGAAACTTTCAATAAGACTGTCTAACTGTTCATCCTGCTCCTGAGTAATAAACATTTTATGGTCTTCAACACCATTAGGTTTGCATAACTCTAAGGTTATTTCAACCAAGTCATTATAATTTGAAGTTTTATCCTCTGGAAATTTTATTGAAGTTACACTTGGTGCAACAGCAATACCGATAAACAAAATAATAACTAAGCAAACCAATCCTTTCCTAATAATACTCTTTTGCATATTTTTCCTATCCTCCCACTACAGATTCAAATGAAGTGTACTATATATAAGATTTATGTGATATAGGTAACAAACTACAGAATATCTGTTCTAAATAGGACAATAATAATGTTATTATTGCTAATATGTTTTAATTTATTGTCTAATCTAAATTACAAAATTTGCAATAATAAAATTTCTACCTAAATATCCTTTATAATCATTTACAAATTCAAAATTCTTAAATAAATGTATTCTAGAACCTTGATAAAATCTACATGGGGGTATAACCATATCATAAGCAAAATTTCCAGCGTAATCGTATGCATAAGCAATATAATCATTTACATCAAGAGGTGTATTAAAAGAACCAGTACGAATGATAAATCCAAAAAACTTGACAAAATCATCAGTTATATTAAGATTGCAAATTAAACCAATGACAGACATTGATAAATTAAACATTGTTGGCCATATAAATTCAGGACCAGAACCATATACTATACGTTTCAATATATCATTTTCATAGAACTCAACTCGCTCTATACCACTCGTTTTATCCGTTGCAAATGCGAAAAATTCTACACAATATGGTGAGTGTGTACCCCAATACTCATATGTTAGGTCTACATCAGGTATTGTCTGGTCCATATCTATTGTTACATGCTTAGATGCTTCTTGATTTCCAGCGTTATCAACTGAATAATATTCAATTAGAATATCCTCTCCATCTTCTGATATTGTAAAAGGTTCAGTATATAACTTCCATTCTTCACCATTAACATTATAATATGTATGGTTCACTCCTGACATCTCATCATAAGCCTCTAAAGTGACAGTTACATAACTCACATACCAACCATTACAGCCATCAGGTTCAGGTGGGTCAAGAATATGAGTTGTAACTGGTGGTGTTGTATCATCAGAAGACATCATATTCCCACTTGATGGAGTAATACTCATACCAATAAATAGAATGATTATCACCAGCACCAATCCTTTCTTGATAAGGTTTTTTCTCATTCTATATCACACTCCAATATCATATGGTTCTGAAGCTGGATTCCAATCAAAATTGATTCCAATAAAACCAAATATCATCTTTGGGAGCCTTTGAAATATCGGTAATTTAATTCTTGCTCCAATCCAGTTATCCCAATAATTACCCTGCCATAAATTATCTTTACAATTAAAGAAAAATGCATGAATAGAATTCTCAATAAAATTATTATGAAAAATTATGTTTCCACTTGATTTGCTCCCTAATTCAACCCCAAATTTATTATTGCTTATCTCATTATTTGATATATTATTATTTTTTAACGAAGAGCCTATTTTAATCCCAACATTGTTGTCATTAATAATATTTCGAGAGATAAAATTATATTCTGAAGACTGCCAAAGGTATATACCATACTCTCCTAGAGAAATTATATTGTTGGATATATTACTATATGTTGTGCGGTCAAGATAAACATTCCAATGTCCTTTAATAAACGTATTATTAATAATAGAGATATTAGTAGATCTTTGAGAAACTCTACAATCAGTATTGGAGGAAACCTTACAATCAGTATTGTAGAAATAATTATCCTTAATGATACAATCCTTAACTTTCTCTAGAAGTATACCGTAATCAGATTTGTAAAAAATATTATTTATAATAGTAATATTTGATGAAAGTTTAAGACCTAATAAATAAATAGGGTATAGGGTATTATCAAAATAATTATCTGCGATTAAACAGTTACTGAAATTTTCACCGTGTATACTAAAGGATACATTTGAAATATCGAGGTTTTGAATTGTAATATTAATGCAATCCTTTAGATAAATCTGTCCTGCTTCCCTGATTGTTTTATTTGACTCCCCAACCATATATATTAATGGTTTTCCATTGACGGTATTGTTTGATATATTTGAAAAAGTAGATATAAAAAACTCTGCACCACAGTGATAGAATGAGTTGTCAGTTACATTATTATTATTTGATACAGAGAGTCTAATTCCAAATTTTGAACCAGACCTAAATTTGTTATTTTTAATAATATTAAGATTTGAGTGTGTGAGTGATAAATGCTCATCTCTGTTGGATATAAATGTATTTTCAAAAATTAAATTATTATTCACCCTATAGAGACTAATACCTCTTTCATTATTTTTAATGATGTTAGCAATAAATGTATTAAATGAAATAGATTTACACAAGATTCCATGACTATTATTCCTGATATTGTTCCCTTTGATAGTATTGCCTACGCTATGAATGTCTATTCCTGCATCATCATCCCAGTCATCACCACTATTTTGTATAGTAAATCCACTAATTGTTACAGCATTAACAGATATATAGACGACGTCATCTTTTCCACTTCCATCTATAATAGTCTTGTTTTTATCCTCGCCAATAAGATTGATACGTTTATCAACAAGAATATTTTCATAATAAGGAGAAGAGTCATCAAATACAAAAATCGTATGTCCATTAGATGAATCATCAATTGCATCCTGTATTTTACTATAATTCCCTGGTCCACTACCACCAACATACAAAGTATTACCAATTTTACTTAGAGTAGTGTAATTAATTGAAACTGATACAACTGATGGAATCAACAACAAAAGTATTATTATTCCAACCAGCAACTTCCTCATACTATTCTTTCCTCCCAAAAAGTTACAATTTCTTATGTAGCTAAAAGTATATAAAACTTATATAGGAATTTGCGACTAAATATCTGAATACTGTTCCATTTGGAACTATAATAATTTTTTAATGTAATTATGAAAAATAAGGTGAGAACAGTTGCTTTAATAATGGGAAACGTTCTAAAAACTGTAAGAAAAACGAATAAGATGTTCCTTTGTCTCGTGGAATAATAACTTCAAGTTCAGCCCATGGCCCCCAGCGGTTATCGGTATCTTTAGCCTGAGACTTAATAATATAAGTCTTTTTTTGTGTATAAGTATGATTAATTGCTATTTCTTCTCCAGAACTAAAAGGTCCAAACCAATTTTTTATTGTGTTATCCCCCATGTTGATATAGTAGTAAATATCTCTATTAACTGGTGAGGTTGATTTGAACTTGTACTCATATTCTTTATCTGGGATTCCACTGGTTTGACCAGTTATCACTGGTGCTGTGGGTGCATCCGGATCAAAAGGTCCAATTGCATTGAGACAACCCCAAGTTCCTGATTGGTATTTATTATTCCATGAACCAACATAAAGTATACCATCTTCACCAATAGCAGGGGGTGACATAATATAATCACTAGCAATTTCTATACGCCAACGCTCAGTACCATCAGGGTTTAAAGAAATTAAATCTCCTCCTTTAGCTTTATGTATATCTCGATTTGAACCAAAATAAATAATGTCATCATTAGAAATTGAAGCAGATGTCCACCATATTTCATCACAATCATCAAAAACCCATTTTATTGTACCATTTGGATATATCGCATAAAATTTCTCTTCATAGACACCAACATATAAAATACCATTCTCATCTAATACAGGACTACCCCAAACAGAGCCAATTGGGCAATGCCATTTGATAGTCCCATTATTTGGATAAAACGCATAGAGATTTCCATTGTCAGAACCAATATAGACAGTTCCATCGTCTTCTATGGTTGGAGTACCATGAACCCAACTTCCTGTGTTATATTTCCATCGAACTGTACCATTGTTAGGATATAATGCATAAACATGATCATCAATGGAGCCAAAATAAATAGTACCATCCAGTCCTATACCTGGAGAAGATGTAATACTCTGACCTGCATTAAACACCCATTTCCTAGTCCCATTTGGATAAATAGCATGTAAATTATCATCAAAATCACCAATATAGATTGTCCCATCATCTCCAATATTCGGTGAACTCCAAGTCCAACCCATTTTATACTTCCATTTAAGTTTTCCATTGCTTGAGTTTATAGCAAATAGGTAATTAGGAGTTTCCCAATCAGTAGCAATATATATAATTCCATTTTCATCAATTGCAGGTGTTGAAACAATTATGAAAGGAGTATCATATTCCCATTTTTTAGTACCATTGGGATAAACTGCAAAGAGATTATCTGCACCTATATAAATCATACCTTCATTATCTATTATTGTACCACCTCGTGCTTCAGCACTTGTGTCAAATAGCCATCTCACATATCCTGGATTGTCAGAAGAATTATAGATACTTCGTCCTGTATGTCGAATGTCTTGACCATACATAGGCCAGGCTGAATCCATAGGACCATTTAAGGATTGAACTGGGTTTTCTATTATATTTGTAGGACTTGGATTTAGATTTTCATTTTTTAAACATTCTAAATCTTCATTATTATAATCTTTTTCTGATTGTGAAAATAGCTCAGGATATTTTTCTCTTGCAACATATTCAGGGTATAAATAATATTCAAAATTATAATCCTCAGTTTTTGTTTGTTCCCTTGAATCTATGTTTGTTCCAAAAGATAAAGGAGCAAATGAAGAAACAATAAACAAGAATAGGATACCTATTGCTAAACCAACTTTTAATAGTTTATAATTCGTAATAAAACCTCCCTTAGTAATGGGAAACGTTCTAAAAACTGGGAGAAAAACGAATTGCTCTTTGCTTTATTTCTGGGAACAATAACATTAAGTGTCCCATAGTCACTTTTATATTC
>SMTZ1_10033213_pt1 | contig 11901 bp, 9 predicted proteins | sample DeeMarSWOR136_30_FD_25667 | JGI IMG/M metagenome (IMG submission 25667) | reverse complement strand
CAAAGTGGAAACGCACAACCACCCATCAGCGATAGAACCTTTTGGCGGTGCAGCCACAGGTACCGGCGGCGTAATCCGAGACATTTTAGGTGTTTGGGCAGACCCGATTGCTTGCACAGATGTCTTGGGCTTCGGCCCACTAGAATATGATTACAAAAAGCTTCCGCTCGGCATAAAGCACCCGAAGTATCTTTACATGGGCGTTGTCGCAGGAATCGGAAGCTACGGCAACAACATGGGAATCCCCACAGTGAACGGTGCAATATACTTTGACGAAAGCTATGTTGGAAACGTTGTTGTCTACTGCGGATGTATAGGGCTGCTTCCACTGAAAAAATTCAGGAGAAACGCCAAACCCAGCGATATTATAGTTTTGGCTGGAGGAAAAACGGGCAGAGACGGCATCCACGGCGTCACATTCGCCTCTGCTGAATTAACGGAAAAATCTGAAGAGATTTCAAGACCAGCGGTTCAGATTGCCAATCCAATTGAAGAGGAGAAGCTGAAAAGGGCGATAATTGAGATTCGAGATTTGGGGCTTGTTTCAGCAATAACAGACTTAGGTGGTGGCGGCTTATCATCAGCCGCAGGTGAAACAGCGAAAAGGTTTGATTGCGGGGCTGTTATCGAGCTTGAAATGGTCCCCCTGAAGTATCCGAGTTTGGCTCCTTGGGAAATTTATGTTTCCGAATCCCAAGAAAGAATGCTTCTGGCTGTGCCTCCAGAAAACCTTAAGCATGTTTTGGAGATTTTTGAGAAGGAAGATGTTGAAGCAACAGCTATTGGAAAATATACCGCTGATAAAGTTTTGCGAATTCGCTATAAAGGCGCAAAGGTTGCAGAATTGGATATCCCATTCATGTTTGAACCGCCCCAAGCTGTGAGGACCGCAGAGCATAAACCACTAAGAAGTGAAGAACCGAGATTTCCGGAACCTGAAAATCTGACCGAAACACTTCTCAAGCTTTTAGCTTCACCTAACATTGCAAGCAAGGAAAGCGTGATACGCACATACGATCATGAAGTGAAAGGAAACACCGTGCTTAAGCCGCTGCACGGGAAGTATGGTGGTCCAAACGATGCGGCTATAATAAAGCCATTGGCGAATTCTTGGCAGGGTATAGCGGTCTCTTGTGGAATGAACCCGAAGTATGGGAAAATTGATGCTTATTGGATGGCTGCATCAGCAATAGATGAAGCGATAAGGAATAATGTGGCAGTGGGTGGAAGAAGAATAGCGCTACTGGACAATTTCACATGGGGAAACCCTGAAAAACCTGAAAGGCTGGGCAGCCTTGTAAAGGCTTGTGAGGCATGTTACCATTTTGCAACAGCCTTCAGAACACCGTTCATTTCTGGAAAAGACAGCCTTTACAACGAGTCACCGCTTGGACCGGTGACGCCGACGCTGTTAATAACAGCTTTAGGCGTGGTTCCAGACATTCGCTCAGTAGTTTCAATGGATGTGAAGTCTTCAAACGATCTAATCTACATTGTTGGGCAAACTTCCCGCGAGTTAGGCGGCTCAGAATACTACGCGTTGAAGGGATTTCTTGGAAGAACAGTGCCTAAAGTGCAGTCTAACCAAGCCAGAAAAACGTTTGAAAACGTCACTAAAGCGATTGATTTAGGGTTGGTTAAGGCTTGTCACGATTTGTCTGAGGGCGGATTAGCTGTCGCTGTTGCAGAAATGGCCTTTGCTGGTGGATATGGAATTGAATTGAATTTGCGAAAGGTTCCGCGAAAAGCTGTGAACCGCAACGACTTTGTTCTTTTTTCAGAGTCAAACAGCCGTTTCTTAGCCGAAGTTTCGGAAAAAGCCAATGAAGACTTTGAAGCTTTAATGAAAGGGGGCGTGTATGCTGAGGTGGGCAAGGTTACGAAGAATCCGCGGCTATACATTCATGGACTAGAGGGCGAAGTCGCCATTGATGTTCCGCTCAGCGATATGTTTGCGAGATGGAAGCGAACCTTGAGCAGCGGGGTTTAGCCATGAAGCGTGAAGAGATAAAGGTTTGTGTTTTGCGTGTGGGCGGGACAAACTGCGATGCGGAAACGAAATGCGCCTTTGAAGAATCAGGTGTTAAAGCTGAAGTTGTGCATGTAAACGAGATTGTTAAACGTCGAAACCTTCTGGAATACAGCGCTTTGGTGTTTCCAGGAGGCTTCTCTTACGGGGACTACGTGCGTGCGGGAGCGATATGGGCGAAGTGGATACTCGCCAAATTAGGTAAGGACTTGAAAGCTTTCGTCCATGAAAACCGTCCTGTTCTAGGTATCTGCAACGGGTTCCAAGTACTTGTTGAGGCTGGATTGCTTCCAAGCTTTGAAGGGATCAGCCCGTATCCGGAGGCAGCCCTAGCCACCAATTTTCCGCCCGGCTACAACTGCCGCTGGATTTACATCAAACACGAGAACAATGGAAGATGCATTTTCACATGGAAAATACCTAAGGGAAAAGTTCTGCGAATGCCAGTCGCACACGCCGAAGGCAGATTCATATTCGCAAAAGAGAAAGAAAGGCAGTGCTTGGAAAGGCTTTACGAGAGTGACCAGCTGGTTTTCAGATATTGCACCAAAAACGGTGAGTATGCAGAAGGACGGTTTCCAACAAACCCGAACGGTTCTTTCCATGACGTAGTGAGCATATGCAATCCTGAAGGAACAATATTCGGTTTGATGCCCCATCCTGAAAGAGCCTTCTACTGGTGGCAGCAACCAGACTGGACTAGACAAGCGCAAATGCCACAACACGGCGACGGAAAACTAATCTTCGAAAGCTTGATCGAGTATTTAGTGAAGAAGTTCTAAATCTTCAAGATGTGGAAGCCCCGCTCTTGCTCCCATCTTCATTATACATCTCGAAGCAACAAAATTACCTATTCTTCCACAATCGTAGAGGCTTTTGCCATGTATCAAGCTGTAAAGGAAGCCTGCACAAAAGGCGTCGCCAGCACCAGTCGTGTCAACAACATTCACTTTAAACGCTTCTATTGAATGGCTTTCTTTTCCATCTGTTATATAGCAGCCGTTGCTGCCCAGTTTGACAGCAACTATCTTTGCGCTTTTTCTGCAAAGAATTTCTGCGCCTTTCTTATAGTCTGCTGTGCCCGTTAACAACTCAAGTTCCTTCGCGTGTGGCATTAGGACAAATGCCTTTTTTATTATCGGCTCCAATGCGGTTCCTTTTCTTGCATATAATTCTCCAGGGTCAAGGCTTATTTTAACACTTTCAGGAAGGGTTTCGATAAGCTTTTTCTGGGATTGGAAGGATTTTTCGCCGATGAAGGATGTCAGGTGCAGAAACTTAGTTTTAAAGGCATAATCCTTGTTTATTTCTTCAAATTCTATCGTGTCATTTGCACCTGGGTCAACGTATAATGCTCTCTCGCCTTTTTCATTCACGAAACCCATCGCTGTTCCGCTTCTGCCACGCTTTGCAATTATTATGCCGCTTGTGTCTACGCATTCTGTGCGAAAATCCTTCAACAGCATTCTGCCTTCTCTATCGTCAGCCACTTTCCCGATGAAGCCTACTTTGCAGCTAAGTCTCGCCAAGCCTACCGCAGTGTTAGCTGCTGAACCTCCGCAAGCCTCCTCAAAATCTGTGACGAAGCTTTCCTCCTCGGCAGTAGCTATCTTGTTCACACGATACAGCTTGTCCATGTTAAGTGCACCGAAACCTATTACTTCAAACTGTTCCATGCAACAACCCCAAAGACAATTGAAAGCCTTGAGATTTCTAAGGAATTTAAAGCCTTGAGATTTCTAAGGAATTTCCTTTTTTAACGTTTGCTACTGAAATAAGAATCAAACAGCATTAGTTTTTGTTGAATTTGGAATTGTAAACAAATATAAAGTGGGAGGACGATTCGTAAGAATGGAGAGTAAGACGGATGAAACGCGAAATGAAATTTGTCGTAGCTGTCCTACTGATTCTTGGGATATCTTTAGTTTTAGGCGTGGTTCTTGTCTCCAGGTTGGAGATGTTTATCTTTACGGAGAATCTTCATGCAGAAGAGTTCAAATCAACCAGTGATGATTCATACGCAGCTGACGTCCTTGATGGCGGAGTTAAGGTAGCTAACATTTACATCCGTGCCGAACATCCTGCTCCGCAAGCTCTTGATGTGCCTGTACTAGTTTCAATCTGGCATTCAGAGGAAACCGAGCTTGATTCACTCTTCCTAAAATTTTACGGAACACATTACACACAAGTCTATTTGGAAGTTCCAGGAGGTTCTTGGTCGTCGATTGATTTCCGACAGACAAGTGATGGCAAAGGAGCTAGCTTAGAAGTTGACGATTTAGGATTTCAGGGAACTGGAACTGTAACCCTTGAATTTCTTTTAAGGTCATTCGACGAGCAACATAGTTTCTATTTTGAGGTAAAATTCTCAATGCATAAAAAAGCTTTCGTACAATTGACTCGACAAGAAGTGTGGACACAGACCGAAATTTCAATTCTAATGTGAGCTAACATTAAGATACTTAGAATAGTTCCGGCAGAATTTCTTTCAAGAAAATCTTGTATTTTCCGAGCTTTCCGCCGTAGTTACCAGCTGAAATGCGGACAACTCCGTCGACGTTTATTGCGGCTTCTATACCAGCTCGCATGGCTTTTTTCACTGCATTCATCGAAACTCCGTTGATCACTATTTCCGGGATATAGTTCACGTTTTCAGGCACTTTAGATGCGTCGCCTAGTTTATGTTTTAGAGACGGGCAGTATGGATGGTTTGTTGTCGGGCCTATCAATGGGAAACGTGTTTCGGGTTTCGAACCAGCCGAACAAATCTCAAAGGGAGTTATTACGCCTTCGATTTGGCTTATTGCTTCTAGCGCTTTTCTCCCAACATCCATTACCGCTTTCTTTGTTTCACACATGTACCAGAAGTTGCCGCCGGATATTCCTTGTGCATAGCCAATATACCGTTCTATGAGAAAGTCAGGCACCATGATTGGAACAACAATCATGTTACGTCCATAAAGCTGTTCTTCCCATTCAAAACCGTCTCCACAATGTCCAACTCTTTCCATCATATCTATTTTTCCTTCAGGTCTTACAGATAAGGCATCAAAGACCGACGTGAAAGGCTTGACGAGTATGTCTTGGCGAATCCGATAAGAAAGCTCTTTTTCGAAACGCCTAACCAAATCTTCTAAAGGCTTTTCTTTACCTAACAGTTTCCAGAATTGTAAAATTGCTCCTTTTCGCTTGTCAGGTGTTTCTTCTTCACCTAGCCATTTTTCAATTCCGCTGTCAACCCTGCCTATAACCCCTGAAGGTGTTGCCGTTGCATCTTCGGCTGCCCTCCTTAACGTCTCTTCGTCATCCGCAGTGACGACAACTCGGCAGTAGAGACCGTCAAAAGCCTCTGCATAGGTGTCTTCTATCAGTGCTTTCTTAATCATTTATCCCAGTCTCCCTATCGCTTCGCCTCTGACTTTTTTTCTAAATTCGCTACTTTCCTTTGCCAGAACCTCCATATTTACATCCGTTATTATTTTAACCTTAGGCAATTCTTTTGGACACAGCTTGAAGAGACGCTCAAGCAACAATGGATTAACTAAGCTTTTCTTGAGTGCTTCACGGTTCCAGTTTTTCACGAGACTTATAGTTTCTTGTTTTCCTAATCTGCAGAAAACGTCTGCAATTATTGCTGTCGCAATACTGTTCTCAGATAAAACTGCGATTTCACCGTTTTCTATGGCGTACTGGTTACCGTTGAATGAGACAGTTAAACCACCGTTTTCTTTTACAATCCTGAAGGCTTCCACGTCTGTTATGCTGTCCCCAACATACATAACTTCTCCTAAGTTGACGCCTACCCGTTCAGCTACATCCTCTACTGCATCAGCCTTTTCCATGCCGCCTATAGGATTGACCTCACGAAAGATTTTCCCCGACTCCATGTTTGCTATTTCATTCCAGAAGATCTTGTCAAGCCTCCGGATTGTTTTTCGGTGTTTTTCTGGAAAACCGTCCAAGGATTTTGTCCCTAAGGAGATTTCGATAACTGGCATCTGTGAGATTTCTTTTGCAAGTTCTTTCAATTTGTTTTTCTCTTTTTCTGTTATGTGATATTTGTCCATGCTGAGCTTTGTGCAATAAGTGTTCTTATATGGAAAGTTTAGGGCTTGGCATAGCGCGCTTACGTAGTGTTCGTAGCTTGTGCTAACAACGAAGACGTGAGCGATGTTTCTCGAATATTGTAACGTTTCCTTTGCGTTTTGAATTAAAACGAGGCTTTGAACTGAAAACTGCCGCATTTCTTGGTCTGTGACGTTGTAAGCCTTTAGAAAGGGTACGATAAGCTTCAAAGTGTTGCCAGCCTTGTACCCGGGTTTTCTTAATACCTCCGCGAGTACATCATCGTATCTACTTATAACAGTGAATAGCTTATCTCCATTAGGGACAAAATGGGATGTTATTTCAAAAGCATTATCGTTTTTGGAGATCGGGCCTTCACAGTCTGAGATAAAGGCTCTTTTCACTGTTTACTCCGCCTCAGCTTCTCCATGTGTCTTATACTCTTTTCTATGTGTTGTTTTGAAGCTATGTCTGTTCTATGCCACAATGCCCCGCCCTTTATGGCGTTTACGCCTTCCAAAGAGGTTTCCCTCGCTATCTCAACGCTCTCACCTATACCCACCACGCACACGGCTCTGGATTTAAGGGCATAAGTTTTGTTGTCACGCAGTTCCATAGATGCTGGATAAACACGGATCCTTTCACCATGTTCCCCACTCAGCTCGTAAGCATTTGTTAAGTCTACTGGCTTGCCTATTTCAGTTCTATCTACAAGGTTTGGAAAAGTGCTCATGTACCCGCCATAGTTCGGTGGAACCTTGTAGGTTACGACTGTTGCAACCTTCTCCAATTTGACGTGTGTTAGATTTCCTTCTAGAATTTTGAAGCAGACATCAACGAAATCATCTTTCAGTATAGGCAAGATGTTTTGAATTTCCGGGTCTCCTGGACGGCTGTTGTTTTCGAGGATTTTCGGTCCTTCGTCTGTGTGGATAAATGCTACGTAAAAAGGTACCCCTCTTAGGGCTTGGTTGTCCGTGACTTTCCATTTTTCAAAGATTTTGCTGACGATTTCTATTTCTTTGGTTCTATCCGCACTTTTCATGAATGGCAGTACATCACCGACGTTTTTGTAGGAGCCCATGCCGCCAGTGTTTGGTCCCATATCACCGTTGAAAGCTCTCTTGTAGTCTCTCGTTTCTGGTAAAGGCGCCAAGTGCTTGCCGTCGCAGAAGGCCTGAAAGCTGGATTCTTCTCCTTCAAGTTTTTCTTCGATGATGACTGAGCCGTGTTGAAAGTTTGCTAGGAAATGTTCGAAGAGTTGTTCGCGGGTTGTGAAGTGGTCTCCCCATACGCCGACGCCTTTTCCAGCCGCCGGCTTGTCTGGCTTAACAACAGCCTTGTTTTCAAGTTCATCAAGCCAACTGTAAACAACTTTTTTCACTTCTTCTTGGTTTTTGTAGTCGTTGGGGTTAAAAATTTTAAAGCGTGGATTTACTTCTGGCACGATTTCGTGAAATAACAATCTTTGCTTGACTTTGCTTGCTTCTATGGCGTATTCCTTTGTGGGGCAGACCACCGGTACGCCTGTTCGTTCTTCAACGAGGTCACGTACGCCGTTTATTATAGGCTTTTCGGGACCGACTATGCAGAAGTCTATTTTATCTTTGCCTGCCTCTGCGAATTTGCAGATTTTCTCTACGTTCAAGTCTGGTATAACAACGTGTTTGACGGCTTTTTTCACGTTGAAGGGGTTTCGCTGTTTATCTGCAACGTAAATTTCCGCATCATAGTTTGTGCTTCGTGTGAAGGCGTCAATGATAGCTGTGGCTCTCGCACCGTAAGAAACGACTAATACGCCTACTTTCTCCATAATCAACCCATCAAATTACAAGAAGGGACAAAATCTTAATTTGTTTTGCCACTATGCCTTTTCTATGGCTTCTGCTGTTTCGTATAGTCTTCCTGTTTCCTCATATCCTTCCAGAAATCTTTTCTTCATTTCGTCTGCTATTTTTTGGGCTAGGAGCGTGGGGTATTTACATGTTAGGCATCCTAAGCATAGCTGCTCTCGGCTGAACCCCGTTGCTCTTACGAAACCTTCGATTGACTGATAGCGCACAGCATCTGCGCCTACGATTTTTGCGATTTCTTCGGAGTTGTGCTTTGAGCCTATGAGTTGTCCGTATGTTGCCATGTCTATTCCGTAATAGGTACACTTTTTTGGCTCCCATTTTGCGCAGTTTTTCCACTATGACTTTTGTTGTGTCTCCTCTGACTATGCTGTCGTCTGTCACTATGACTCGTTTCCCCTTGACTTTCGGTGCTAGAATGTTGATTTTCTTGTCTATCGTTGAATAACGTTCACTATTAAGTAGAATGAAGGCCCTTTCTGTTACGTAACGATGTCTACGGGAGGCCCTCTCCCATCTTAGGTCAGATTCCTCGCGGACCCCTAAGGCTGAGTCATTGCCTGTTTCAGGCAATGAAAGAATAATGTCTGCATCCTTAACGATGTCTGGGTTCTCCCTAACAAGGTTTCTTCCGAACTCTTCCCGGATTTCATAAACGTATTTCTTGTCAAACCGTGAATCTGGTCTTGCGAAATACGCGAACTCGAAGGCACAAAAGGCTTTCCGTCTATTATTAACTAGCTTTTCTCTTTTGAAGCCGTCTTTTGAGACTGTGACGAGTTCGCCGGGTTCTATTTCAAAATCTCTTTCGAAGCCATTTATATCTAGGCTCGCTGTCTCTGATGAAAAGGCGTATGTTAACTCGTCTTCACTGTGGCCGGCACATAAGGGTCTTATTCCGTAAGGGTCTTTGAAGGCGAAGAATTTGCCGTCCTCTGTTATGCCAGCCACTGAGAAGGCTCCTTCGATTTCTTCCATGCATGTTTCAATCGCTGAACCTAAATCTTCACTCCTTATTAGCTCGATTAGGAGCTTGTGGCAGATTAGGTCTGCGTCGCATTCATAAGAGAAGCCCGGGAATTCCTCGCTTATTTCCTTTTTAAGCCGGAAGGTGTTGACAACGTTTCCATTAAAGGAAACAGCTAGTTTAGACCCGTTCTTTGATGCTGTGACAGGTTGTGTGCCCATTATTAATGATTTTTCATCTGTTTTTCCAGAGGTTGTGTACCTCACATTTCCGATGCCTACATGTCCTGGCAACCGTCCAAACCATTCTTGGATGGCGCTCGTTTTTATTTTTGGCACGAGGTCTAGGCTTCTGTGAACGTGAAATTTTCCATTGCTGCAAGTCAGGAAACCGTGTGACTGGTGGCCCCTATGATTTTGCGCCCTTAGACCCCAGTATATCCAGGGAAATATGGACTGTTTTTGAAAGTTTACAGCCCCGAATACTCCACACGCGATTTTTAACTGCTCTCCCATGCTTCGCAATAAGAAGATGGCTATTTATCAGCTTTTATAACATCTTTGACTAAAAACGCCATTTCACAGCTGACCTTGAACGTTAGTGAAGATAAGGCGACAAACATCAATTTTTGAGTTAAAATTCACGAATTAGAGTTTGACATTGGAGAAGTATCTTGCCTAAAGTTAGAGGGCTTCTACATACACATATTTTATTCACAAGTTTCTTTGTTTTACGTAAGTTTCCTCGTGTGAATTTATCGGGTCTAGTTTTTGTTTTATTGGATTCTTATGGTGTGAGTCTGAATTTGTCTCTTGGATAAAGCGTTACTTCTCTTATGTTCTTTTCGCCAGTCAGCATCATTGTCAGTCTTCCCAAGCCTATAGCCCAACCTGCATGGGGCGGCATCCCATAGTCGAAGGCTTGCAAATGATATTTAAAGGATTTTGGATTCAGATGCTGCTCTTTCAACCGTTTTTTCAGAAGTTCTTTTGATGCTATTCTAGTTCCGCCTGAAACAAGCTCTATCCAACGCCACATCAAGTCGAAACCTTCGCAAACTTCTGGGTTGTCGTCGTTTGGTTTTATGTAGAAGGCCTTCAGGCGGGTCGGCCAGTTAACTATGAAGTAAAAGTATGGGTGAATTTCGCCTAGTTTTCTGAAGGCTGGGGTTGATATGTCCTCTCCCCACGGGATTTCTATGCCTTCGCGCTTCAAGTCATGTAGCACATCCTTGTATCTTAAGCGTTTAAATGGCACTTCTGGCACTTCTATGCTGTGTCTTAGCGTTGACAGTTCTTCTTTGCATTTCTCGTTGACAACCTTGCAGACATGTTGAATCATTCGTTCAAGCAGTTGCATTACGTCTTCAGCCTTGGCGAAAGCCTGCTCAATATCTATTGAAACAAACTCACTTAGGTGAAGCCCTGTATGTGATTCCTCAGCCCTGAAAAACGGTCCTATTTCGAACACTTTTTCGAAGCTCATGACAAGTTCTTCTTTATATAATTGCGGGCTCTGAGCAAGAAACGCCTTCTTCTCGAAGTATTTGACAGGGAAAAGGGCTGCGCCACCTTCTGTTGCTGAGGCGATAATGCGCGGGGTGTGCACCTCTATGAATCCTCTCTTGAAGAGGAAATTTCGCAGTGCATCGACGGCTGTGTGTTGAATTTTGAAAACTGCAATTTTTTCTTCTTGGCAAAGGTCCAACGCTCGTGCGTCCAGCCGAACGTCCAAGTGTGCTGGCGTCTTTCCAGTAATGTCTATTGGCAAACGCGGTGTGGCTGTGCTCAAAATCTTGATCTTCTTCGGTATCACTTCGACCATTCTAGGCGTCATATCAGTCTTCTTAACGACACCTTTCACGCCGATGCTGTACCTTTTCTGTAAAACATCAGATTTCGACAACACTTCGCTGCTTATTCTTTTCCGAGGTATTGTGACTTGTATTGTGCCTTCCCTATCCTGCAATATTATGAAACGTATTCCACCTAGGTCCCTTACTTCCTGAACCCAACCGAAAAGCGTAACCTCTTCGCCGTCCATTTCAGGTTTAACATCCACAGAATGGTGCGTTCTAAGCCAATCACCAATGGAATCCAACCTCATGAGTTCACACTCACGTTCAACTAGTCTGCAAGCTCCACACGCAAAGTCATATTGCGAACTCTACGGGCAATCTCCTTTAAAGCCTTTACATCAAAAGGCAGCTGCCTGCCACGCTTCTTCATCAAGATAACCCTTGTCTCCGTTGTCCCATCAGGCAGCCAAATGGTATTTATAGTCATTATGCTTAAGGGAGCGAACAGATCCTCCAGAAACTTTCTGTCATCAGCGCCATACTCTAGAACGCGGATAGCCCTACCAGTTTTTGCACCTAAAGCTTTGATTATTTTTCCACCATAACCCAAAAGACGGGGAACATCACCCCGTCCAACAATCACGGCCAAAGTCCGGTCCACATCCACAGCCTTGTGAAAATAAACATTCTGAAGAGAAGGATATTTCTCCTCCAAGGACAAGAGTAAACGGGCGATTTTTAAGTCTAGTTCGCTTATCTCTCCAGACTTAACTTTCGCCGAACATTTTTGACATAGCATTCCGCTTTTCAAACAGAAACTACACAGTACTGTTTTCACTTAGAAAACGCCCTCCACAAATAAAGGAGGGGCGGCGGAGCTTTGCTCGTTTATACGGAAGCACTGTTTAATGTTGAAGCGTTATCTCAATTGTGCTGACGTTTGTGGGCGTGCCGCCCTCTTCTCTGGGTGCCACTTGCTCAGTTCCGATGCCGATTGTCTTGACTTTCACGTCCGGTAGGAATCGGCGTCTCACAACTTCGACCACATCAACCGCTCGGCTAATTGATCTCCCTCTTGCCTTAACGTTTACTTCTTTTGCTCCGCCGTGAAAGAGGGTTATGCAAGCCAGTACATAGTTCATTACTGGCTTTCTCCCGATCAACACTGCATTGCTTTCAGACATTTTTG
>SMTZ1_10006343_pt1 | contig 11904 bp, 9 predicted proteins | sample DeeMarSWOR136_30_FD_25667 | JGI IMG/M metagenome (IMG submission 25667) | reverse complement strand
ACAAATAGGGCATGAAGCGCCTGAGAATGTTGGGCCGCCTGCTCTCCCCCTCGATTGATGATAGCCCATATCACGACTGGCACCGATAATGTTCCGCCAAACATGTAATGCCAATTGGCTGCCTCATTAATGAGAGGATCCATTGCGTACATCATAAAATCTACCCGTGGATGGACAACTACCGGCCTCATGCCAACAAGAGCAGCTCCCACAGCCGCGCCTGTAATAGCATTTTCAGATACGGGTGTATCAATTACTCTTTCTGGTCCGAATTTTTCAAGTAGCCCCTTGGCCGTATTGCCCACATACCATGGGCTTTTCACCCCTTGTCCGATAAGAAAAACGGATTGGTCACGGTCCATCATCTGGCGGAGTGCTTCGTTGATGGCTAAGCTATGTGAAAGTTTTCTATTTTTTAAAGACATAATACATTAATTTCAAATTTTGAATTTCTAAATCAAAATTTACGCCTATTCTTTAAATACATGCTTGACAAGTTCTTTAGGATTTGGATAGGGGCTCATCTTAGCGTAATTATGAGCCTCCTTTACTTCTTCTTCGATTTCCTTGTTTATCAGTTTTAAATATTCTTTTTCCAATATTCTATTTTTAATCAAGAATTTTTCAAAGTTTTTTATAGGGTCCTTCTTTTTCCAATTTTCAATTTCTTCTTTAGGTCGAATATCCGTGTGAGTCCCTTGAATATTATCATCTGGACCAACGTGTCCTCGTAACCGATAAGTCACAAATTCTATAAAGACAGGGCCACGGTCTTTTCGACATAACTCAACAGCACTTCTTGAGGCTTCATAAACGTCAAAAACATTATTTCCATCAACCCTGTAACTCTTAATACAAAAGGGCTTTCCTATTTTAAAGATATTATGTTCTGGTCGACATTCTCTAATCGGCAAGTGTGTCGAATAAAAATTGTTTTCACAGGCGAATATAATAGGAAGTTTTTTGAGACCTGCGAAGTTCAGTGATTCATAGAGTACTCCTTCGCAAGCAGCTCCATCTCCAAAAAAGCTAACAGTCACTCTTTTTTCTCTTCTTATTTTCGAAGCAAGGGCTGCACCAAGAGCCAATGGAATCGTACCGGCAACAATTGGAGCGGATCCAATCATTCCTGTTTCGGGGGAGATAATATGCATTGAGCCCCCCCTCCCTTTGGAACACCCGGTCTCCTTGCCATAGATTTCGGCAATCAGCTCCCGCATTCCACCACCTTTCGCAAGGTAGTGACCGTGGGATCGATGGGTACCAAAAACATAATCCCTATCAGATAGTGCAAAGCAGACTCCTGTAGCTATTGCCTCCTGTCCTGAATAAAGATGGACAGGGCATCGAACTTCTCCATTAAGAATCGGCTCAACGAAACTTTCTTCGCAGAGCCGTATTCTAACCATTATCCTATACAATTTTTCTAATAAATCCTTCGAATACTTCGCCATAGTATTTCAAAATTAATAACTATTGTATGATCGTAAAGATGGTTTGGACGATTATTCTTAAATCTATAAAGAATGATCGCTCTCTCACATATTTTAGCTGAAGTCGAATCTTCTCTGGCCTTATTTTTTCCATATAAGTTTTCTCTGGGTCATGGCTTCCTGCCAGAATTGCCCCCTCGTCCCGATTCCACAGGGAAGCCCAATCTGTTATCCCAGGCCTAACGCTGAGAATAGCCTGCTCTTCTTCTGTAAACATATCCACATAATGCTGAACCTCTGGCCTCGGTCCAACCAAGCTCATCTCGGCCTTCAATATATTTATGAGCTGTGGCAACTCATCTAATTTGTATTTCCTAAGCGATTTCCCAACCTTTGTGATACGGGGATCATCATCGGCTGTAGAAGGACCTCCCAGTTTTTCAGCGTTGACAACCATCGTCCGAAACTTAAATATCCTAAACGGATTCCCAGATCTCCCAACCCTCGCTCCTCGGTAGAAGACAGGGCCTCCGTCCTCACGCTTGATCAAAAAGGCGATGAGTAAGAGTACGGGAGATGAGAGAATCAAACCTAAAATGGAAAATAGAATATCGAATAACCGCTTTAACATAAGGCTGATCACTCACCTATTGTTTATGTCGCTACCTTTTCGGCCGAGACATCAAAAAAGCTACCATCCATGCCTGGCGCTTGAAAACCAGGAACATCAGATCCAAATTTAAAGGGATCTCATTCTATTCTTTTCCTCTCCACTCTTTTACCCGAAAGACCAGGGTGGCATATTTAGGGGTCTTTATCCCGGGGATCTGGATCCGTTGTAAATCTATGGGAGATACCAATTTTAGAAAATTCGCGGAAAGATGATCTATGGTCTTTCCGTTGACCACGAGGAGGCTCGCCTCATTTGCCTTGGCAAATTTTATGATATCTTCATAAGACCCCTTGGGCAGGTGAATAAACTCCCCATCCGCATAAAATGCAAGCCGGGCGAACTCATGCTGCCCTATAATCACAGAATGGGCGTAACCGTTATGGTTTAGCCACAAACCGATCTCCTTGAGCTCCAATTTGTCTTTTCTGTTGGGGGCCCAGGCCATTGAGAGCAAAGGAATGCATATCACAAGGAGTAAAACAGGGGTCACCCAACGAACAGCACAATGTCTTAAAGCGAAATCCCTCTCCTTTATCCACAAAATTGCCCTCTCTTTTAACTCCACAAACCCCACTCCACTCCAGATCAAGGACGTAACGACTAAGTATAAAGGATGTCTGGTAGAAAGATAATTGGAGAAGTTGAGATAGAGGAGAAAAACAGTTACCGAAACCACATAAATGGCAAATAGGAGAAATTCATCCTGGTGATACCCTATCTGCCTCCTTTTGATCAATCCAAGAAGAAAGAGAAGAAATAAGATGTTGAAGGCCTTCACTGTCTTATAGAGAATATGAAATAAGTAAAGGACAAAGCGGTGCTTTTTGGCAAGATAAAGAAAGCTACCTTCTTTTTGCGAAATGCCTTTCTCTTCTATTTCCTTTTCTAGGTTATTGATCATTTTGTGATCCGTTCCTAGCAAAACCTTATCACCCTTCGAGATCATACCTTCGGTTATGTTAATTCCTTTTTGAACAAGGATTAAACCAAAGAAGGCAAGGACGAAGATACAACCGGCCAAAAAAACTGAGAAAATAGCTAGGGCTTTCCTCCATGGGATATTATTTTTGAACCGATGCCAAAAAAGGAAAACCGTGAGGACTGCTAATAGAATCCATCCTTCAGTCCTTATTGAAGCAGACAACGGAGTAAAAAGACCGGCAAGGCCCATAAAAGCCGCTCTTCTTTCTTTTATTCCTATATATCCCAAACAAAGACTCGTGGTGTAGAACAATATAAAAGGAACATCTCTCAATACTTCTGCAGAATATTTGACTAAGTCGGGACACGTGCTATAAAAAATCGCAGTCCAGAGAGCCACTCTTCGATCAAATATACCCTTGGCCAAAATATATAAGGGTATTACCGTCAGAGCCCCACAGAAGGCTGAAACCCATTGTCCTGCGGTTACCCAATCGCCGAAAGCCTTTTGAAAAGGAACGATGAGGAATGGATACAGGCTGCGTGAAAAAGCTCCAAACCCTTCTGCATAAGCCCCTATCGAATAAAATTTTGCTACATGGATATATTTCATACCATCTCTGGCAACAACGGGGGTTTGTTCAATCGCCACCCATCTCACCAGCAGTGCCAGGAGAAAGAAAACTATCAACATAGAGTAGTTTTTTCCTTCCTCTCCCCTCATCGCCCTGTCTCTATATTCCCTTTCATTCAAAGACAACTCCGAAAATTCTCCATCTTTTCAAAATCATTTCCTAGGCTCAGAAAGTATGAAGACTACCTGCCATGCTTGCCACCTTATAAATGGGAATTTCAATATTATTGAGTCCATTTTTTCCAAAATGGTCAGTGAACGACTGAAAAAACGTGTGTTTCGAAAAGGAACAGCCCCTAATACACACAAATGAAAAAAATTTATTTCAATTTTATCAAAGAAATCTTTTACTAACCCAAAATGCGATTTACATAAGATATGACTAGCTTCCCATGGAGTTCTCAAATATGGGGTCATCTTTCTATATAGTCTTATGAATGGGTTATGTCCAAGTGCCTCTGTGCAAATTACTTTTCCGTCTGGTTTAAGAACTCTTGCTATTTCAAAAAGCCCCTTGTTGAGATTGATGTGATGCAGGACACCGTATTCTGAAATGATATCGAAATAATTGTCATCAAAATGTAATGACTCAACGTCGCTAACATAGAAAGATGCGATCTTATCTAATCCTCCATTAATAGCCCTTCTTGTACAGTTTTTTATTGAAATTTCTGAAATATCTATACCGATCACTTCTTTGGCACCAATTTTAGCGATAATAAAACTGTCATCTCCATTTCCGCAACCGTAATCCAAAACCTTTTTGCCTTTACAATTTTTTGCATACCAATCTAAAACAAATTTACGACTTTTCCGCTCAACCGAGTAAAACTTCATATTATTCCACAATGGATCTAATTTAGTTATTTGTTCTATTTCAGGAGACCATCTTTGGTAAATTATTCCCTTCCTCAATCTATTGTGGAACTCCCTCTCTTTTTGCTTCCTTAATTCCATGTATATTTCTTCCTAAAGTTGATATAGCTCCTCTATGATTCTCTTCACTACTATTTTTTCATCGAATTCCCTCTCTACTTTTGACCGGGAGTACGATCCGAATTGGGCTCTTTTCTTATCGTTGTTAATCAGTGCTTCTATGGCATCCGCTAATGCCTTAGGGTCCCTAGGAGGCACGAAATATCCATTCTTTCCATTCTCCACGGTCTCCCTACAGCCCACACTATTAGTTGTTATTATGGGCTTTCCGATAGCCATTGCTTCTAATAACACTCTAGGAACTCCTTCTCCATAATAAGAAGGTAATACCACTATATCTGATAATGCGATCAATTCCTTTATATCCGTTCTAAAGTGACCCAGTATTTTCAAGTTTTTCGATCGTTTTTCCTTCAGATACTGCTCAGGGACACTTTCTGGCGCGTCTTCCTCAAATGGTCCAACAAGAATAAATTTCCAGTCATAATACTTATACAAGATCTCAGACGCTTCAACAAATTCCTTTATTCCTTTAGACCACACTAACCTTGCCACTATCATTGAGCAGAGTTTCGTTGATTTCTTCATCTCCAATTCATTTCGAAGGTTCTCCAACAACCTCTTATTGAGAAACTCGTTTGAGTACTCTTCCAAATTTATACCACCACTCTTAATTAACAAAGCTTTGCCTGAGGAAATAAGCTTTTTTTCAACAAAGTATGATAAATCGTCAATATTTTGAAACCATATTTTATCAGAAAATTTGTTCGCTAATGAATATATTTTACATGTAATAATCTTTAATATTTTTGGCTTCAGACCGTTTGCATTTGAAAATATATATCCTAAACCAGAAACAAGTCCTACAACCCGTTTTATTCCAGCCAACTTAGCAGCAATAGAACCATAAATATTTGGTTTTATTGTCATTGTGTGGACAATATCAAATTTCTCCTTACGGAATATGTTGTATAAATTCATAAATAATTTAATGTCCTCAAACGAGCTGTAAAACCTATACATGGTCACCGGAATATGATGTGCACCCAAAGATTTAATCTTATCCACATATGGACCATCTGGCGTTATAGCATACACATCAATACCTGTTCTTACCAATGTTGAGATTAATCCTTTTCTAAAGTGCCACATCGAAAAATCGTCATTGAGTATCAATGCAATTTTCATTCTAAGTTACTTCCCTGCCACTTATTAACGAATCACAAACATTCCCAGATAGCCCTTTTCACTCTTAATAGCGTCTCAGCAATATCCGTTTCTGTATTCATGACATAAACTCGACTTGTTGTATATTTTTGCTTAATCGTAGACCTGTGTCTGCGCTTGAGATAGTCTTCGGAATCAAATTCATCCTCTCTCCTGGAAACATTTCTCTCAACAGCGATGTGAAGTGGAACATATAAATTAATAACAATATCAGGTGGAGGAATTCTTCTGTATATTTTATATGAAGTGCTGGCCAAAAAACGAGTTAAGCCATTACCAAGCTTCTCAATTCTTCCCTTAAAACTATCCATCGCACCAATTTCATAAGAAGGATAACGATCACATATCACAATCCCTCCCCGAGATGCCATTTCATGAGTTTTTTTGAGTAATTTTTCCCGATCATGAGCTAACATAACGGAGCGAACATAATAAATTAACCCCCTCATGCGACTTATACGAACGCTATCAATGGTACCATTAATTTCAAATTCTCTTTCTATGTTTTCGCTCCTGTAATACGGCAATGCTCTTCGTAGTAGTGGAAGAAAAAGATTTGGGATAAAGCTTACGAATGTCGATCCCGGCTTACCAGTATGTACAGTTTTAACAGCGAAATTATCTGCCAACCAGTTAGCGATCTTTCTTACAACCGTAGATTTACCTGAGGCATCCGGTCCAACAATTGCAATAACAACTCCACCCCGATATAATCTGTGAGTCTTCTTTTTTTGAAATACAACGCGCGAAAATATTCTTCGTAAGAAAAGATAATCTCTTATCACTGAACTGATACAGAAATTATAAATCCGATAATTGCGAAGACAAGAACGTATTTTTAAAGATAGAGACATGAGTTCGAATGTGGATTTTTTCTGAATTGCTTTAATACATGAAGAAAATAATTGTGGTTTGATGGAGGGAAGCCAATATTGCAAAAGGGCAATTGCTTCTTTTTCTGTATCGGCATCATACAACCAATCCATTTCTGCCTTTATGCTCTTGAAATCTCTCAAAAAAAAGAAAAATTCAATAAAAGAAGAACACTCCAAAATTTTTCGTATAACAAGCACCGCTAACTCAGCACTCTTGCTTGGTACGGGAATAATACCTTTATCGGCGCAACTCTGAAGAAGCATATCTTCAAGAGGAAGCTTGTAGTTTTTCAAAATTGTTCCCCCTGTAACAATTCTATAATACATGTGGAGGTGTATTATATTACCAGTTTCATGATCAAGTCCATAGTAATGATGAACAGATAAATCCCTCATGGCAACAGACTTAAACCGGCGTCCAGCAATTATAGAATCAAATCTGTCTGCATCTCTTTGGTCAACCAACAAATCGATATCAGTTTTTCCACTCAACATCTGATTTAGATTAATATTGCTTTTCCAATGGCAATATCTAATCCCCTCTTGGTTTAGAGTTGTGAATAAAGCGTTAATGAGCTGTAGCATGTTATTTTATCTTAGGATCCATTCCATCCATAATGTGATTTGTAATTCGTCCCGCCAATGTTTCAGCCAAATCAGTGCTATTTTTCGAGTAATCCACTCTTACTACTCTTCGGGCAATTCTATCTAATGAAATCAGGATCTCAAATAAACTATAGCCATGATTAATGAAATTTGTGACATTAGGATCTCTTATACGCCTTGAAGGGTCCCTCCTGGTGAGGGTTCTCTTTAGCAAAATTTCTTTGGGGGAATGGACGTAAACAAGGATGTCGGGAAGCGGGATTAATAAAGAATATTCATGGATGTCTTTTAGATTAGGAGAGGAATTCACGTGAACGAATAAATTATGAGCAGAATGAACCACTCCTTCATCAACAATAACAACTTTATCAACAAATCTCCTTCCCCGTAGGAATTCATATATGCCTATTTTTCTTGTTATACTTCGAAGGCAGTTAGTCGCAGCAAAACGAGAATCAGCATCTCGTATTAGGTTTTTGGCGCAAAAGAACAATAATTTATGGTGTTTTTTTAAAGTTAAAACAATCATCGGAATAGCTATTAAATCCATAATCACATTCTGGATTGTCTCATTTGCTATCCTCTTTTTTATAATCCCCCCAAAGAATCTTTTGGGATGGACTGTAATAATTTCAAAACCTGCATCTGAAAGCCTCTGTATTACTTCTTCAGAGATTGTTGTCTTTCCAGAACCGCTGCACCCAGTAAATTCAACGAGCATTTGAATTCTCATTACACTAATTTAAATGCTTAATCTTTGGTAACCATATGTGTGAAATAATAAATCCCCTTAGTGATAATGCCTATTCTTGGGAGCATTTTAGAACATTGTAATAGGAGGACGACTTTTAAGAGATCTACTAATTCCTGGCTTTGGTTCATTACTCCTCTTTCTACTTTGATTATCAAGGCTTTCTATATGAAAAAAGGTACTTTTTTCATAAACCTTTGATATTGCCTTAAAAGGCTTCTCCACTTCCTATGATTCTATTCTCCTCTCATCGCAACAATGATTAAAAGTTAAAAACTAAGGTAGTTCATTCTTAAAAAAGTAGCCTGCCCGCTTTTAAGCCCTCTTGTCTGTACAAGGCACCTATCCCTTAAAATGAGGGCTACAGGTACAATCAAACTTCGATAAAAAAAACTATGAACTCCTGAGACAATAGGCTCCAAAAAAAATTCCTAATCTAAAATCATATTGCCTTTATCTTAGCATAAGTTTCCCGGAAACCATTTACCCTAGTACTCCTCCACAGTTTCCGCATATACTTTCTTTCGTTAGAAGTGAAGAATCCTGTAACGAAAATAACTGCGGGATAGGCAAGCAATATCAACCATTTGATCGCTATATTTAAGGGTAATGAGTCATTATTGGCAATAAATAATGATACCAAGAATAAACCGCACCCTACAATGCTAATATGGCCAAGGCGTCTGAGATCAAAATAAAGCTCGTAAAATTTGGCAGAATAATAGATTTTCAAGCAATTCCACACAATATAAGATATTAACGTGGCCAAGGCAGCGCCTAATATACCGAAAAAGGGCACAAAAACAAAGTTTAGACCAATGTTTATTACAGCCGCAATGAGCACATTTCCGCTAATATGAAAAGCTTTTTTAGCCATGCCCAATCCCCAATTGAGGAAATTTCCCAGACCGTGCTGAAGATAGCAAAAGGCAATGATAGGAACAATAATCCAACTTTCCCAGAAGTCCTTATTTCTTGCCATTATTTCTATAGCTTCCTTGCTGTACAAGGACAACAATAAGAATAAAAATGTTCCTATAAGATAAAAGTAGGTGCAGTTATTCCTTAAAAACGTTTTAAGCTTTTCAGGCTCCTCTTCTTGTTTAAGTACAATTGGTTGGAGGGCATACTTTAGAGGTGTAATTAAAAGAACATTTAATATCCCAGCGAAACTATAGCCAAAAGAATATAATCCCACGTTGGAGACTGAAGTGAATATCCTTAAAACATATCTATCTCCGGACTGAATAAATAAACTGGAAAATCCTTGAACAATAAGGGGATAACCAAATCTTAAAGGAGGACCGAGGACAAAACGATCGATTTTTGGTGTGCAATATTTCCAAAAAACAGGCAAAATGCAAGCTACAGTAAATATGACTCCTACGAGATTTCCATAAATTAATGCGAGTATACCAATCTTAAACAGAATTAACCCAAATAGTATAACACCAGCAGAAATAAGAAATCTTAACCACGAGATAAATATGAAAAAGTTAGCTTTTTCTTCTTGCCTTAGAAAGGTCAATAGTAAATTGGATAGGGGATCAAAAAATAGGATAAAAGCATAAATCTTAACAATGTAGACTAAATCACCGCTCGCCAACACAATGGTAGAAATTATATGATTAAAAAAATAGAAAATTACAGCTAGCAACCAAACCTGAAGAGTGAGGAACAAAAAGCTGTTAAATAAGAGCACTCCTCTTTTGTTTTTATATTCGGGGGCATAATAGTGCCTAACAAGGCCGTTGGTAATAGGAGGTTCAACGAATCTAGAAAGTAACCCAACAGTTACGGACATTAAGCCTACTATACCGTAATCAGATGTTCCCAAGTAGGTCGTGTAAATCGGGATGAAAAAGAAGGCAAGAGCCTTTTCAAAAATAGACCCTATGGAATAAATACCAGCTAAATAGACAAGCCTTTTAGCATTGCGAAACATTTAATCTCTTATCCACTTGTTTTCCCAGTTTGGCTAACCCTTTCGAACCTGAACTTCTCAACGGGTATTCCTAGAGGAGGACCAGGGGGCATCAATTTATAATCTATAAATTGCATATTCGGTGTTCTCAAATATACAGTTTTTTTGATTAAGTTCATAGTTGAGCCCGTGTTCGCGAGCATTGCGTAAAGCCTTCTTCAGCACTACAATCATGTTAACTCCGTACTTTTGTTTGAAGTAGAGCCAGTCAGGCCGAGGCCAATTATACTTAACCAGGTCTTCCTCCATATACTCAAACCCTTCGTGATCTCGACTTACAAACATATGATAAAATCGAGCCTTAGGATTTTGCATTTGATGTGAAAGAGCAAAGCTAAATTTTAGTGGAATTGTCAAGATGCGCAGGTCTTTATCGAGGTTATTCAAAAAATGAACCAGGTCGTTTTTTTTATCAATCGAGGATAAAGGCTGAAAGGCCTCGATAATCTCGTATCCCATCGAGTACACGAATGCAACTAGAATCACACATAGGTGAAAAAGCAACAGCAGAAAAAGAATATTTGTGGATAGCTCTGTTTTAATCACATAGAAGACAAATAAAAAATTCAGGAAAGGGGCACTATATTCAAAATACCGCTCTGCCTGACCCAAAAACAGCAACGGCTTAATAGAAGTAAAGATGAAGACGATGATACTGCCACTAACCATTATAGAAGCGTATTTTGTCACATCATTAGAGAGCAATAATCCCAAGCTGTTCGGGTCAGTAAAAATATAGTAGGCTAAAATGAACAAACCTGGCACGGAATAGAGCGCGATGACCGGAGTGATCTTTTCGAATACTAAATTTAGAAACTTTATCGGTTGCACAAATAGATACTTTGGCAGCAGCAATATATCTCGCAAGCTATTTCGGCCTTCGGCTGGGCTACCTTCATAGTTTCGGACGTACCATCGATAGTGGTTAAGTTTGTGAAGCAAGATCTTGTTGATCCCAACTTTGGGAATGCCCAAACCTGCCAAAAGGGTTATCAGAAACACTGATAGCGGTACCCAGTCAAAGTAAAAAACCGATAGGCATAAGCACATAAAGGCGATATTCTGTAGAGCAAAAGCTGACGATAACATTGCCAGGATACCAGCGATAATAGTTGCCGCATATAGGTAGCTATGCCCTGCAACATATGCAGCTCCAAAGGTCACAAAGTAGAGCAAAGAGAATAAACCCCCCAACGTCCTGGCCTTAACACCCTTCAGGCGCCCCGTTACCGGAAGTAATATTGGGGTAGTGGAATACAACAAAGCAACCCACATCGCAGGTCGGATACCAAAGATGATCTCAGATGTTTCTAAATTCGAAAAGAATATGGTGGACAAATAATATACAAGAACGATTGCAAAGCAATCGTACCCTATATTTGAGATATTTCCGATAATCCCCCATAGTTTTTGTGGAAAGCGGCTGATCAAATAATACTGCAACTTCGGATACCCAAAGAATCCTTCAATGAGAGAATCCGGAACGTCATAGTGCAACCATTTTCCTTGCTGTTGAAAAATTACCCACCAGGTGACCCATTCGTCACTCGTATGGCCAAGGACGAATGACAATCTAATCAGAAAACTGAAAACCAGGACTAAACCGATAGGGACTAGTTCTTCCATAATCCACCCTGTATCAAGCTGCCTTGACACATTAGTTTATGTCCCGACACCTGATTGTCATTTATCATATTCGAGGGTGATTTCCCCGTTTTTATAAATATTAACTGTTCCTATGCGACGTGCTGGAACTCCGGTCACAATGGAATAATTCGGCACATCGTCGGTAACTACAGCACCTGCAGCTACCAGACAATGGTTCCCTATCGTCACACCCTTCAAAACCACTACGTAGGAACCC
>SMTZ1_10006342_pt1 | contig 11905 bp, 4 predicted proteins | sample DeeMarSWOR136_30_FD_25667 | JGI IMG/M metagenome (IMG submission 25667) | reverse complement strand
GGGGTGGGGCAAATGCCGGAGGTCGGACTCGAACCGACACGAGCCGAGGCTCGGGGGATTTTGAGTCCCCTGCGTCTACCAATTTCACCACTCCGGCACAACGACTTACGAGAGTGCTCTATTTATTTGTTGCAGATTTGTATCAATAGCCGGGTGGAGATGGCTCTCAAATATCAACATGGAGGCACGTTTGTGCTCCGTCGATATGTGAGAATACCGATCTACCATCTGCAGGGTCTTCCAGCCCCCGATCTCCTTGATGAATTTGATATCCAGACCGGACATGTACATCTGCGAAGCTGCCGTATGCCGGAGATCGTGGAAGCGGAAATCCTCAATGCCAGCCCTTTTGAGCGCCCTCTCGAAAGCAGTGCGCAAACTTTTGATTGGCTGCCTATTATTATGAGTAAAAACAAACTCGGTGTCAAGTCTTTTTTGCTTCCAATTCCATAATATGTCAAACAGCCAATCGGTCATAGGAACCTCTCGGGGCTGATCGTTCTTGGTCTTCTTGACCTGAATCACTCGCCTCTGAAAATCTGCATCTTCCCAGCGAAGGTTCAAAATTTCTCCCTTCCGCATTCCCGTATTCAGGGCAAGAACCAGGATCGGCATGAGGTAGGGGGCTCGATCGCTTTCCGCGGCATCGAGGAAGCGACTGATCTCCTCGGTGCTGAGGAAACGGATTCGGGGCTCTTCTTTGCCCATTGGCACCTACAATGAGGCCAGCAACACTTGAGACTGTCTCTATGTCAAGATGGAGCGAAGGCAAGGCTTTATCCAACTCAATATCAGTCCCAAAACGCTCTTGGCATAGCTGGTTTACTTGATAGATTGTTATGTCGTCGTACCCGTTTTGGAATATCATTCGCATGATTGTCACCTCCTATTCACAAGCGTGATGTTATTTGTTATGTCGTCTAGGTCTAATTAGTAATTAGATGGAATTACCTAATTAACCAAACACCGCAGATTCTGCAAAATAATTATAAGCTCAAAAAGGCGAACTTTCGCTTTATACTAATTTTTAACAAGATGTTGGGGAAAATATAGTTTCAACGAGATAGAATGTTATTTTGCAACATTCCGTAGTATAACTCACCTTTAGAACATATTAAGGTATGGGGATGTATAGCCGAAAAATGGCCTTGCGAGTCTATGATAGCATAAATCCAAAAATTTGTCAATTAAAATGTTACTGACCAATTAAAAAACCCCCTCTCTAATTTTAGAGGAGTTCCTTTTTATATAACAAATCATTATTACAATAAATTGTTTCAGTTTTGTTTCGAATTCATGGTCAAATTCTGCAAATTTTGGTAATTTATGGTGCAGCGTACAATCTTATCAAGCACATACAAAAAGAGAGAATTGCTTAAGTTTCAACGACTTACACAACTCCCCTGGGAAGGCTTAAAAGGGCGTTGCTCCTGTAATGGATAAGATAGGGGAGAGGATCCAATTGAATGGGCGAAATGGATGAGGCAGGGGACTATTAATCTCGCGACTGGCAAGTTTAACTTATTGCTAATAAGGCAAATGCGCATGATGATAAAAACATTGTTTCGAATTTGTTTCAAGAAGCAGTCCAGTTTAAATTAAGAAAAGCAGGGTCTTATAATTTCTTCAAAAATTCCTTGACAAATAATCCTCAATCTGATATCATGTCTTTGGGTGGAAGATTCCTTTTTAGAAGCCGCGGAAGATGTGAAATTTCGTCGAGGTTAGAAATCGAGTTCTGCTTAAAGGCCATTTGAAGACAAGGAAAATCACACGATCATTTGACAAATAAACAAGGAGAGAAGAATGAAAAATCACAAAGATGGACTCATAGCTTATCTCATTTTTTCTTTTGTTCTCTTGATTGTTTCTACAGATGTCTTTGGAGATGAGTATCTAATTTCTTTTGAAAACCAGAGACCTGCAATTGATTTTGGAATGAAGGAATTAAGGAAAGTTGTTTTTATTGATGGGAAACCAAGGATAGTCGTTGACATGAATGCGGAGAATATGGCTTTTCTCGATGATTTTGGCAAGATAGAAAAGAAGCGTACACTTACCCCAAAAGGAAAATTCTTACTATCCAAGAATGCAAATTTCATCGGAGTTAGAAGTCTTCGAGAAGAGTGGAGCTATGATTTTTCATTAGAAAATAGCCAAGGAGAAGTCATATGGCAGAATCTTTTCGGATCTGATCTTATTCTGATATCCGACAAAGGAGAAGCCGTTATAGTAGTAGGATACAAGTCACATTTTGAAAAGATGGGGCTAGATTTTTACGACGACACTGGTCAGTTGGCCATACATCTGGACACGGACATAATCAAGAACATAGAGATTTCTCCCCTTGGCGATAAATTGTACCTCTCAACGGCAAGTGACTTAGCTGCATACGACATGCAAGCAAATAAATTGTGGGAGCGCACAACCGAGGGCGGGAAAATTTTTGTTTCTGACAACGGAGAATTGATATTCAATGTTCAGGTGTCTGGAGAACGAGAAATTTACTCAATTGAGATTTATGATAATCAAGGAATATTATTGGGAAAACTTGAATTTCCAAATCGTTGTGAACTTTTGGCAATTTCCAGCGACAGTAAGTTCATCGCCGTGAGGGAAAACAAGAAATTGTATCTATTTGAGGCACAAACTCAGGATTTGATATGGACTTACGGTCCCGAGTTGGATCTGATTTCTGGCTTTAGTGCAATGGGGGTGGGAGCTGCTGATGTTGCTGAAAACGCCGAACTCACTGCAGTTATTTTGACCGGGGTTAAAAAGGTAGGTCCTCAACCCAATGATTATGAGTTCTCACATTATCTTCGCATTTTAGATATAGAGAGGCGAAAAATCTTCGAGAGATTTATCGAAAATGTGAATTTCCAGCTTCAAGTAAAGGTTTCTTTGAAAGGTGGCTTTATTGTTGTATGGACTCCTAATAATATTTATAATTTCAAAATAGAGAGAAAATAAAAATCGTTTTGAAAATAGGAAACGCAGAATGCCTTCAATTAAACTCTTTTTTCTAAGAGCTCTTTTTCTTTTTTCTATCTTATTCGCTGCTATCTCCGAAGTGCACGCAATTCTGTGGCCAATAGCTAACCAAGATTCATCTCATGCAATCAGAGTTAATTATGGACAATATCAGAACAAGGGCGATTCTACCCTATATCATTATTTTCATAGTGCTTTAGACTTTCCAGCAAATTCTGGTGACATTGTTTTCTCTGTTGAAAACGGGTTCATTGAAATCATATCCGATGTTTGGGTTCCTGGAGGTCATCAGAATTATATTGTGATTTCTACAAGTGGATCACCAAACGAAGGTTGGCAATTCCATCACGTGGATAACATTCTCTTAAATCCCAGAACCACGAAACCTTGGGTAGAGAACGATTCTATCGGTGAGCGGGAAGCATTATGTGAAATTGTTGATTTAGACGACAGAGATCATCTGCACTTTGCAGATGTTGAGAGTCCTGATAAGGGATGGAGCTCCTTTTGGGTTGATGGCAATCCCCTGGAAGCGCTCATCCCAAATAGCGACACTTTGAATCCAACAGTAGGAAATGAATTTCATTTTCACGACCAATCAAGTTATGTTAGCAAGACAGGCGGTCGATATTACCTAAAAGAGAATATTGATATCATTGCAGAAGCCCATGACCACATTTTCGACATAACCAATCAAGTAGCACCCTATCGTGTCCGCTTCAAGTTAGATGAAATTGAGGGCAACCATGATATTCCTTTCCAGGATTTGGTAACTTTTACGGGAATGTTTGCTATAAACATAGGTTATGGATACGATGATGCTTTGATTATTTATGCTAATGATGATACTTGCAATTCTGAGAATGAAGGCGATCTATATTTTATAGTTACAAATCAGGATAATGAAAGTACAGTATCAGCCGATGATAGCAGTCGCTATTGGGACACCGACGGAAAGGAAGGTGACCCTTGGAACGATATTGACGAGGGAGTCGATCACGAAGCCACGAGCAACGCGGACGCTGCTTTTCCTGATAGTCGTTATAATGTCACAGTCTCTGTTAACGATTTAGAGCAAAACTTTGCTGAAAAGACGGTTGAAGTCTTTGTCAATAACTTTGATGAGGCTATAGAAACGGGTGACGCTGGCGGAAATGTCAAGGATGTCTTTATTGTAGGAACCCCCGTATACATAAAAGGCAGTGGATTCCCCGCAAATAGGCAGTTTACAGCATATGTTGTAAAAAATACCGATTGGACCGATGGCATAGATATTCCTTCAGGATCAGAACGAATTAGCACAACAGTTATAACGACTACTGATAGCGGGACAATAGAACCAATTCAGTTGTGGGATTCTTATGCTCTAAATGGGAAGCCTGATCAGGGATATGATGTGATAATAGACTATGATGGTGATGAGAAATATACTTCACCTAAGGAAGGTTTTACCGTTGATGCGCTCGATGACGATGATGTCGGTGGTGCTGGCTTCACCAGCCTAGGCATAGATATATCCTTAGTTTTAGACCGTTCAGGAAGCATGGCTGGTGCTAAGCTGTTACAAGAAAAAATTGCCTCTGGACAGTTAGTTTCTATGATGAACTATGGCGACAATGTTGCAGTGACCAGTTTTGCCAATGTCGCCAGTGTAGATTTTTCTTTAGCTAACATTGTAAGCGATCAAACGAAGATCGACGCTCAAAACGAAATTAATAACATATCTGCTAATTATGCAACGTCTATTGGTGCAGGTATGCAAACGGGTCAGGTTCAATTAGACGCTAATGCGTATCCCAATTACCCTCAGGCGATGATTTTATTAAGTGATGGTTTAGAAAATTGCGCTCCCAAGGCGAAAGATATTTTACCAACAATTCCCATAGGAACAGATATTTATACAATTGGTTTGGGAAGTGGTGCAGATGCCATATTGTTAAGCTGGATTGCCTTTATGACAGGAGGATATTATTCTTTTTCACCAAGCCCTGCTGGCCTAAGTTTTATTTTCAATATGATATTGCAAAAAGTAATAAATCGGCAACAAATCGACAGTCATCCTGGGTTTGTTTCAGGGGGTTCAAAAGAGGAGGTTACCCATGATGTTTTAGTCGACGCTTCAATAGAAGGAGCAACCTTTGCGCTGTTATGGCAAGACAGCGTAAATGTACTTGATTTAGTGTTAATGACCCCGGACAGCACAAAAATTGATTCAACATATGCAGCCACAGATCCCAATATATCATTCAGTAGTTTCCCGGCCATTAAGTTCTATACTATTGCTATTCCGGATTCAGGTCAATGGACAGCAAAAGTTATTGGGGTAGCAGTAGCTGACAGTGAAGAATATGTTGTTTCTATTTCCGGATATTCGGATCTTCAACAGGATATTGATTTTAATAAAAGTAATTACTTTGTGCAGGATACAGTTATCGTGACTGCAACGCTTACTGAAGATGGCAACCCTTTTTTAGGGGCTACGGTTGAGGCTGAAATAGAAGCCCCCTCCAGCAAAGCAAGTAAAATATTGCACATAATCTATGAACAAATGAGAAAGGCTGATATTGGAGAAGATTTTACCCCCGACATCGAAGACCAGCTTAAGGATAATGTAGATAAAGAATCAAAAACAGATTATCTAACTCTTTATGATGACGGAAATCATAGCGATGGGGCCGCCAATGATGGTGTGTATGGGAATTTTTATGAAAATACAGCGACAATTGGCAACTATTCATTTGCTATTGCAGCTTCAGGAAGCTCAATAAGTGCTGGGCCATTTATGCGCCAATCCTTCCAATCTATTTTTATTTCAAATCCTCCGGAGATTGAATTTTCTACAACTATTATTGATTTTGGCGACGTAATTGTTAATACTTCAAGCACATCTAGTTTAATAATTTATAATATTGGAAGTGGTGCAGCTGCTTATTTAGATGTCAATGATATTCAATCAACTAATCCAGTATTTCAACCCGATACTACTGAATTCTTTATTAGGGCTGGCTTGGAGGATTCACTCTTAATTGACTTTTCTCCTAGCAGTGTAGATTCTTTTGAAGCCCTTCTGGAGATGCAAAGCAATGATCCTGACGAAGGTGATATTCAATTAACTCTGAAGGGTAATGGTATCCCGCCACCTGATATTGAGGTGACCCCAGATTCGTTCAGTGATAGTTTATTCACGGGGCAGAATACAAATCAGTACTTAACTATTTTTAATGTTGGGGAAAGCAAATTGTGTTTTGACATTACGACCGAAGGAGCAGACGAGAAATCCAAGGCAATGAGGATGAATCCATTTGCAGAGGAGAGAGGTGTACGAAGAATAAAGGCAAATAAAAGCGATACACGTACAAGCAGAGATATGGATTTCGGTTCCTATAGGAATGAGCACAGAGCGAGATCTGATGGAGGAAAATTTCCCCTAGATACTTCTAATCAGGGGAAAGAAGGCAGCAAAGGTGCAGGGAACGTTTTAGGTACATATGAGAACTTTCCTAACTCAAACACAGAAATGGTTTGGGTAAATGACAGTTTGTATGTTGTTGGGAATGCAGACGAGGTTTTTTATCGTTATGATATTTCCAGCCAACAGGTAGTAGATACTGTTGATATATGTACTAATCCCCGCGGTATAGCCTGGGATGGAGAACACCTATGGATTGGAGATTACTTTGGCGACATTCATGCATATGATTTGGATGGGAACCATGTTGATTCAATTGATAACCCGCTTAATGATTTTATTGACCATACACTAACCTGGGACGGGCAATGCTTTGTTATAAATAAATATTACACATGGGATCCGACCTTTTATAGGGTTGACTCCACCGGCAGTGTTGTTGACTCCTTTACTTCATCCTTTGGGGGATACGCTGATGCTACAATTTGGGTGCCTGAGCATTTAGATGGTAGCCTATGGGTGAACGATAGAGCTGACGTTACTGCGAGGATTGTCCAACTTTCGCTAGCAGATGGTGTAGCAGATTTAGTCAGTGAATTTGAATTCTCTTATTATAACGATGTTCCCTATTCGCTAGCTCACGATGGTATAGATTTATGGGGTAGTGATTGGAATGGGCCGCTATACCAAATTGATGACGGTACCCCGGAATGGCTATCAATCAATCCTCGCATGGGTACAATACAAGCAGATTCAACAATTGATATTGGGATTACCTTTGATGCTACGGATTTGAATGCTGGTGACTATTATGCGGACATTGTCATTAACAGCAATGATCCAGATGAGTCAGAGGTGACGATCCCTGCCCATTTGCATGTCCACGTTACCCCAGAGGCCATCGACGACCTGACTATAAAACTGGCAGGTGACGCCCTTCATCTTGAGTGGACTGAGCCTTACGATGACATTGGAGTAACGCGTTATGTCGTCTACCGGAACACGGCAGCTTACAGTTTAGGTGATTCCCTGACTGGCACCACAGATACGACATACACTGACATGGGCGTTGTTGGTGATGTTGACACTAACTACTTCTACATGGTTAAGGCTGTGGATGGAGTTGGCAATAAATCGGAGGAATCCAACGAGGTGGGCGAGTTCGATGTATATCTAAGTTACGCCAAATCTAAGCGGCCAGACGGTTTCAACTACGTCTCATGGCCATTCATTGTCTCGGATACTCATCCTCAGGCTGTCTTTGCCGATTCCATGGGCCAAGGCTGCCAGTTGACCGGTGGTAAAAGGCTGAGCAAATCTGATTACATAACGTATTGGGATGGAAATGAGTTTCTGACAGCCTGGTATGAGTTAACGGCCACGCCTCCAATATGGAGGTTTGAGGGCTCTTATGAGTTACGCGTGGAGCCTGATAAAGGTTACAAGATTGTCATCAGGCAGGATCATCCCGCGGTGACCCTGACCATGACCGGTGTCCTCTCTGATACAAATCGCATCATTCCCATTTCGCCAAGTCCCTCTTTAAATTGGGTCGGCAGTTGCTTCGCCGTGCCCTGTTCGATTAGTGGTCCTAGTGGGGACGATGCTGGTTTACTGACCAGCAATTTCACCGGCGCTAAGCGGCTCATAGACTCTGATAACCTCGATTATTTTGATGATCCGACTTTTTACACGGCCTGGTACAAGGATTACCAAACGACTCAGGAATGGAAGTTTGAGGGTGATCTGAGCAAGTCCTCCGTCCTGATGCCTGGGAGAGGTTACATTCTCACGGTGAAAGAAGGACACGCCTTCACCAACGACCAGTGGATCTACGAACCTCCACCGGATTACTCTAAGGGAGGTAAGGCTATGTTCAGCAGCAAGCCCAGGGGGGTTCCGGTAAAGAAAGCGGTCTCTAAGGCCTCCAAGCGCGCGCGGCGTGTTACTCATGCCAGCACCACCGAGAGTTTGTCTGCAGATAAAACAGTGAAAGCCAGAAGGACCAGATAAGACTGGTCCAGAAGATTGTTACCGGAGCTTAGTAAAACGTTAAATAGGGCAGCATAAATCGCTGCGTTTTGGGCGGGTACCGAGTCTTTGAGGTGAGCGTTCTCTGCTGGGTTGACTGGGGAAGGATTCCAAGCACTTCTGGAACCAGAGCTTTGGCATCCGCCCTCCTTTTCCATAGTTCAAAAGGCAAAACTTCTTAGAGGTGAGGTTTTGCCTTTTTCCATTAATATATATAGTGATGTCGGCAACGCAGGAACTGAAAGCTCTGTCTGACTCAGGGAGAGAATCATTTTCTCCATAAAGTCTGCTTTCAAAATTTGTTCCAAATTTGTTTCAAATTCATGGTAAATTATGGTTAATTTTGGCAATTTATGGTGCGCTGTACAATTTTCATAATAGATAAAAAAAGAGGGAGTTGCGTTATTTTCAAGGACTTACGCAACCCCCTCTTTTCGGATTTTGAGTCCCCTGCGTCTACCAATTTCACCACTCCGGCGGGTGTATTATCATATTATCAAAAACAGGCCCTTTGTCAAGTCTTTTTTGAGGTTTTTTGAGACAAGCTCGAAAAAGATATCTCGCCTTCCTCTAGAACTGTAATCATCTTACCTTATAAGCAACATTCTGATAGTCTCACTGAAATTTCCCGCCTTCAATCGGCAAAAATACAACCCGCTGGCTACTTCTCGGTTCCTGTTGTCCCGCCCATCCCAGTTGACTACAAACCGGCCGGTTTTTTGATTCGTATCCACTAGATTCCGAACGTCTTGGCCAAGGATGTTGAAGATCTTCAGGGTCACAGGACCAGCCTTTGGAATCTGATAGCGGATTTTGGTGCTGGCATTAAAGGGATTGGGATAGTTCTGAAGGAGCGGATGGGTCTCAGGCAACTCGGCTGGAGAAGCCTCAGATTCAACTGAAACAGCAGAGCACAAGGTAAATTTCATCAGGTCAGTTCGAAGCACATATCCTGCACCTGTGCCGTCGTTGATCACTGAAACGCTATTCTCTCTTCCCGGAACGAGAGGATAGATACCTAACAGCTTCCATACGCAGGAAGAGTTGGAGTTCTGATTTATCCAAACGGAATCAAAAGCAACTCCACCCCCCGGGCAGATCACGTAAAGAGCATGATCGCTGCCAGCAGCAGTCATGGGAAGGGCAGACTCTATGCGGTAAAAACCTGCTACAGGAATGTCTGGGGTGAAGGTGGCTCGAGCCCCTGGATTGGAGCTCTGAATGCTATAGCGACTGCCGATATTGGCTATTCCTGGGCAGTTGGCTGTGCCGTTGCTTTGATTCCACTCGCCCACTTCCTCCACGTAACCAGGGGGACCATGGTCATCGTTGACCACGACGAACGGGGCTACTCCCTCTCCTTTTAGAAAGATGGGGATGCTGGGCTCGTCGGGATCATCGCTGATAATCCTCAGGGTGTCGTTGAAAATCCGTTCGGTGAAGGGCAGAAAGCGAATGGTGAAATCTTCATAGTCGCGGGGTTCGATATCCATCGGCAGGCTGGGTGCATATAGAAAGTAGGCGCCAGAGTTCCCAAAGGCGATTTCATCGACTGTCAGGATTGCCCCGCCGATGTTGTAGATGCGCAGCGCCCAATCTTGGGAGTTCGGCAGAGCCACCTCGCCGTAATCATAACCGTTTCTGCGCCCCGGCTCGATATCCCGATGATCTGGGCCCAAGATGAATCTAACGGCGTCAGCGCGGAAGATATAACCAGAGGTGCTGGTGCTGTCGTTAAACACCTCCACATAGTTGTCGGTCCCCTCGGAGAGATGGTAAACACCGATGTTGATCCAATTGCCACTGTTGTCGTTTTGATCATGCCAGGTCGAATCGGGTAATCTGCCAGAGGCGGCGACGATATACATAACATGATTTCTGGAGTTGCTAGTCCAGGGTAGGTAGAAGGAGGCGGCGTAGTATCCAGGGGTTGGGATGCCCGGTGTCCAACGAGCCGTCTGATTGATGTTGCTGGGATCGTCTAGCGCTATGTAACGGTGCGCTCCATTCCAGCCGAAACCGATGCTGGACGCCCACGTAGAACCCGTCTCGGCGTAATAGGGTTCTCCGTCGCTGTCGTCCACGTAAAGCGTCTCTCTTTGGGCGATTTGACCACAGGTTTGGGGGGGAAAGGCCGTTCTGCACATGCATAGTGCCAAGATCAAGATGATATGCGAATACGCTCTCGAAGGCGACCTCATATGAATCCACCTCTTCGCCTTGCCGAGGTTACACATAAGATTGAAGGAGCCGCCCAGCTCATCTTTAATTATCTGAGATGGAAAGCGCTATGTCAAGAATTTTCTCATTTATTTGCACAGATCAGATGTTAAGAGACCCTAAATAGTCTCGAATTTCAGAACGACTATAAAGGAATCTCTTTATAACATTCTAGATTCTATGGTGTTACTGGGTATTAATACTAATAGCTCGCTGGGTTCAAGGGTGTCCGGCAAGATCTCGCATCGTTTAGAAAAGCTGTCATTTGCCATTTAAACTCCCCTTGGCCTGAGATAATCAGCCTCATAAGGCCTAAGCGACATAACGGGTCTCGCTAACCTCAAAAGCTAGGTTGGCATTACATTTGCTACTAATATGGGTTCGCGTTGGTTTTCATTCTGTGGTCGAGATGACACGATTTTAGTTCTGTGCATATTCTTTGCTGGCATCAATCAATGGAAACTGAACGTTTTTCAAGGAAATGCGCAGATTTCTATGAGGAGACTTTTGAGCCCTCGCCTCTGCCAGCTCAGCTCCGTGGCATGAATAAGGAGCAAAAGTCCTATTGAGAGGTCCATCCGACGAAATGCGATATCCGTGTAAATTTCGCCATCTCACAATTTTAGTCCTTGACATTCCCCCCAGGGCATATTATGTTTATGCAAAAATGGAAGAACCCTTTGATATTCGAGTGGGGCTGTAGCTCAGCTGGGATGAGCGCTTGTCTGGCAGACAAGAGGTCACGGGTTCGATCCCCGTCAGCTCCACCAAAACTTTATATGGGTGTCCTCGGCTCAAATGGGGGTTTTTCTTATCGATAAAATTGCGAAAGGATTGTAGACATGACTAAATTTCCAAAATGTTTGCTGTTGTTCTTTCTCCTGGGCCCAGGCCTGTTGGTGGCCTGTTCGCCCAATCCACCTCTTCAGAAGGTGGCGGTTGTTCATCAGAAACCGCCCGTGGTGGTGCTGGAGGAATTGCCCGCTGACAGAGCTCTGGCACAGGCCGAGAGCCTCTGCGCGATTGGAACTCGAGCCAATGAGGAAGAGGAGTGGTCGTTGGCGCATCGCCTTTTCAACGAGGCCTTAGACATTCTGGCCAACATGGATCTGGAGGCAGAGGAATCGGAGGACCTTAAAGGGCGTTTCGACATCCTGCTGTTGACTCTCTCGGTGGAATACCCGAAGGCTCTGCAGCATATGGAAGAGCTGCCCGGCGGAAGCTCCCTGGCCATGCTTCTGCTGAGGTTAG
>SMTZ1_10006340_pt1 | contig 11906 bp, 12 predicted proteins | sample DeeMarSWOR136_30_FD_25667 | JGI IMG/M metagenome (IMG submission 25667) | reverse complement strand
ATTGGTAATTCTTTTCCACAATTAGGACAGTGTTTGATTGAAGCTTCCTCTTTTATTTCTTTTTTTTTATCTTCTAGATTTGAACCACAATGAGGACAAAAATTAGCATCATCATCTATTTTCTCATGGCAAAATGGACAATTTACTTTCTTTTTCTGACTTTCAGTTACTGGTTCAACTTCTTCCTTTAATACCTTTAAAGTAGTTGGTGCTTGAACTCCAACTCGTACTTCAAATGGAAATTCAATATTATGCCCTTTTTTTGATAGAAGTGTTGCTATTAAATTAAAAATTCCTTCTTCTTTGGGTAGTATCGTAAATAGGCGATTACTATCTTTTCCAGCGGGCATTCCACTATACCATTCTGAAGCGACTAAAAGTTTGACCTGTGGAGGACCTGATAACTTTACTCTAACTTGTGGTATATAATTTCCAGAAACATTATGAACAGTAATAAAAAATTCTTTTCTTTTATTTAAATTCCCATACACTGCATCTGCATTATTTTTCAAATAAATCCTAAAATCAGATTCGGACATTTTTATTTTCCTTATATCTTTAGATTTTTTATGATAATTTGAATATTTATTTTTTTTTGTAATAATTATACAAATTTCAGACTTTTACTTAAATTTTATAATAGAAAAAAGTAAGCGAATTAATATATATTTAAAGTAGACCGATTTTTCTTTATGAAATTCTATAATAATTAATTATATATTTTTTTATTTATTTTTCTCAATCAAAGTTAATAAAATTTAATTTCATTTAAATTAGGAAAACTAATTGATTGATTTTTAATGTTAGACGAAAAATATAGAAAAGCAGCACGAGTTATTATAAAAGCAGGGTTCCTACCATTTCCTATTAACGATACTATGATTGAACTTTTAAAGATCTTGTTAAATGAGAATGATCTAGATTTTATAATGGCGTTTCGAAGAAAACCTTCACAAACTATGCAAGAATTAAAAGTAAGTAGCAAATTGTCTGAAGACGAAATTTTAAACCATATAAGAAGTTTAGCTAAAACAGGATTTCTTTTTAATCAACCAAATTCTAGCGGTGTAATGGTTTATCGTCTACTGCCTTTAGTGATGGTGGGCGCATTTGAATATACATTTATGAAAAAAGTCGAATTTAATAAAAAAAATAAAGATTTAGCGGTATTGTTTGAGAAACTTTTCAATGAATTATCGGTTTTTATTCAAGAAAATTATGATACAATTTTAACTCTATTTGAGAATTTGCCTCCATTCGATAGAACCGTCCCTATATTAGATAAGACTGTAGCTGGTGAAGATTTAAAATTAGAAATTAATAAAGAGATAGAGGCACCCGAAGAATTGATAATCCCAACACAGAAGGTGGAAGATATTATATATAAATTTAAAGATGTTGCTGTAGGGTATTGCTTTTGTAGACATCACCAAGATTTGTTAGGAAATCCATGTAAACAAACAGAATTAAGAGAAAATTGTCTTACTTTTGGAAAATCTGCTAAATATGTTGCGGAACAGGGTTTTGGTAGAATGATCACACAGGAAGAAGCTTTAAAAATAGTGAAAGCGTCAGAGAACGATGGATTAGTACATAAAGCATGGCATCCTCATTCTGATATATCAAAAGAAGAAACTAGTATTTGTAATTGTTGTGTAGACTGATGTGGTACATTTGATTGGTGGAGGAGAGGATCAACAGCAATGATAAATTCCACAAACTATATTTCAATTATAAATAAGGATTTATGTGTAGGATGTGGGATCTGCGTAGAGAAATGCCCTATTGAAGCTATTCAATTAAACGATGAAAATAAAGCAGAGAGAAATCCAGATTGGTGTATAGGATGTGGTGTCTGTGCTCACTTCTGCCCTGAAAATGCTATCTCATTACACGAGGGCATGAGAAAAGTCTATATTCCGCCTCCTAGACTACGTGGTTAATCTAATTTTAGCTACTATTTTTTTATATTCTATTATTTTTCTATTTGAAGTTTTTGTTTGAACAAATCAATAGTATTTGAGATCTCGGCTAATTTTAAAGAGAATTCCTTGGGTTGTAGTTTCTTTAATTTGTCAAAATCTTCTATTATTTCTCTAAATTCATCAATCCATGTTCTTAGCAAAATTTCTCCTTCTTGTCCATGAAGTCTATCGCTAAATTCTTTAGAGATCAATTCTTTGATCTGTTCCATCAATCTTTTCTCATTAATTGTATAAGATATTTTTAAAATATCTTGTTGATTCTTAACAGATTCAATTTCCTTTAAAATATCAGCTCTATGTTTAGAAAAATCATCATCTAATTTTTTAACCATATCAACTATAATATCTACTTGAGTTTTTATCATTTCTTGTAAATGTTCTTGATCTAGGATCTGATTGCTTTTAATTCCGGAGATCTCTTTTTCTAATGTACCAGAGATCTTTTGAAGTACATTTTCTAATTTAGAGTTTGTTAATTCAAGCTCATCATTTAATTTTTTATTAATTCCATTAATTTCTTTAACTATTCTTGTATTTATTTCCTTAGTTTTGTTATCAAAATTTTTCTTGATTTCCTGTATCTCATTCCCAATTTGTTTATATTCAGAATCGATAATCTTTTTAATTTCCTTATTCTGATTCTCTAATTTTTCAATTCTTTCTTTTAACTTATTAATTTCTTTTAAATTGATTTCATTTTCCGTTTTTGGGATTACTTTTCACCTTTATTCTTTATTTAAGTTAACATCTTCAGTTTTCTTTCTTTTATTATTCAAATCTAATATCATATCTAACTTTAATTCAAAATCGTCTTTTAAATGAGATAAATCTCCTGTGATATCTTCAATTTTTTCAACTAAAGAGTCAATTGGAGTTTTTTTCAAATCTAGAATTAAATTTTCGATATTTATAAGATTGTTACTAAATGCATCTATAATGTTGCTTTTCATCAAGTCTATTTTTAAGGAACTTTGCTGAAAATTAAAGGGTTCTAATTGGCTTTGAACGCCATTTTCTTTATAAACATCCGAATCAACTACTTTTTTAGTGATCTTTGGAGTGATTTTTTTCTCTAAAATACTGGAATCAACTCTATCCAAATCAACGATAGGATTCTTTAAATCTTCTTCCGTTTTTTTTAACAAATTTAGGAATTGAGAAGAAATACCAACAAATTGTTTACTATTCTCTATTTCTAACTTTTCTAAAAAATCATAAATGACCAAATCAAAAGCTTCTAAAACATTGGCTTGGTTCTTTGCTGATGTAAAAATTACTGGAAATTCTTCTTTATGATATTGACGAATATTGTTAATTAATATGTCAGAACTTTCTGGTTTCAGTAAATCTGCCTTGTTTCCTATCAAATATATTATGCATTCTGGCGAATTTTCTTTTAAGTTAGGAAAATATGTTTTTTGAATTTCCAAAAGAGTTTCTCTAGGATTTGATAAATCAAATACTAAAAAAGCAATATCTATATTCGTAAAAAAAACTGGATTCAGGGGATTAAAAGATTTTTGACCTCCAACATCCCATATATTTATCCTGATATGACTATCTTTTAAGATATATTCCTTTCGCATAATATTTGAGCCTATAGTGGGAATATACATTTTTGGAATATCCTTACGTAAAAAAAAGTTTGCTATAGACGTTTTTCCAACGCCCCAGTATCCCAGAAGTACTAGTTTTATATTGATTTCAGAAATAAGCATAATATAAACATATAAATTAATTTAATAAAATATAACAAGTGAAATATATAAACTTGTCTTAAAGATTATTCTTAGCATGAAAGAGTTTTTGAAATCTGAATCAATTTAATCTTAGGTTTTCACTATTTGTTTTTATATTTTTAAGCTTTCTTAAAAAGGATAAATTAAAATATTTTTTTTTTCAGATTTAAATATTCATTTGAATAAGCCTTTTCACTCTACTTTCCGTCGACGGATGCCTAGAAAGGATTTTTTTAAAAAGATTATTATCTTTTTTATAATTTGTATTAACTATCCAGAAACTTTTTGAAAACTTAGTCACTTTAAATGTTAATTCTGGTTTTGAGATGTAGCACTTAACCATTTTTATTAAAGCTGTTGCTAATGAATAAGGATCTCTTGTAATATGACAGCTTTCGAGATCTGCTTGAATTTCTCTGGAACGTGAAATATACGATTCTAGGATAGGACCTGTTGGGAACCATAAGAATCTCCCAACAATAAAGAGAGATTTTAACCAAACATCTTTATTTTTTATATGAAATAATTCATGAGCAGCAACAGCTTTAATTTCGTTAAAATCAAGGTTTTCAAATAAACCTATTGAAAAAACGATTAAGTACTTTTTTGGGCTGAGAAACAATGTGAAAGCATTGGGTAAGGCATCATCTAATATACCAATTATCACTTTTACTTTTAATTCAATCTCCTTAACTTTTTTTGTTATATAATTCTGCAATAGGGGATATTCATTTTCTTTTAGTAATCTTATATTATATTTTCTTAGTATTGACCTAGCTCCCGTCCAATACCAAATAATTCCCGCTGAAAATAATGAACCATGATAGATAAAAATAAGGAATGCTGCTTCAAATGCGGTACAAATTATAGGTAAGAAAAATGTAATCAAGAAATAAATAATCAAAATCAAATATATGGATAAATTTCTAATCTGAATTTTCTTCACCGCTTTTAGAATTTTTTAAACTTTCTAATTCTTCTAAAATTTTATCAAGTTCTTCCTCATTATAATTTTTTGAAATCTCTTGGATAATTTTCATCGATGCAATATTACCATACGCTTTTATTATTTGATTTGCCAAATTTTGTGATATCTTTTTTTCAAAGCCTTTTTTAGTTTCTTTTATTTTATAAATGTAAAAAAGACCACCTTTACCAGTCTCGATCTCTCTCGTTAAGAATCCTTTTTGAAATAACCTGTTCATAGTTGTACTTATAGTAGTTAAAGCAATTTTTCTTTCTTTAGAGAGTACTTCATATATTTCTCTTACAGTTGATGATTGGTTTTTCCACATTAATTGCATTATTTTTAATTCTAAAGGTCCAAGTTCTGATTTGATTGCCATAATTTTATTAATATTACGATTATAATAAATGTTTCTATTCAAATAGTAACATTTATATTTTTAAATTAATTATTCTATTATAGTCGAAGTGACTATTATAATAAAATCAAATCTAAAAGGTGAGAAAAAATGAGTATGTCCTTAGGTCTAATGTTAATTTTTATATCAATATTAGTAGTAGATTTAATGTTGATGATATTTTGTCTTATTAACATAAGTAAAAGCACAAAGAAATCAAGGAAAAGTAAAATTGGATGGGCTTTAATAGTAATAATATTAAATTTAATTGGACCATTATTTTATTTAATTTTCGGACGAGAAAAATATAATAAAAACAGAATTTGAATTTTAATTAAATTGAAAAGAAGAAGGAAGTAAATTAAATATGCAACAAAGTTTATCTGAAAATAACAAGGAACTTGTCAAATTTTCTAATGTATCCAAGAGATATAGGGAATTATTAGCGTTAGATCATATTTCCTTTACTATAAACAAGGGAGATATCTTTGGATATATTGGTCCAAATGGAGCTGGAAAAACTACTACGATAAAAATTCTAGTTGGTTTAATTAAAGATTATGAAGGAGAGGTATATATTCGAGGGAAAAAAATCACAAAAAATCTAAATGGTCTTCAAGAGGTATTAGGTTATCATCCTCAAGATGTAGGATTTCAAGAATGGAGAACTGTTGATCATTTACTCAAAACTTTTGGATACTTAAGTGGCTTAAACTCAGTAGATCTTGAGTCTAATATTCAAGAAGCATTAAATTTTGTAAATCTACAAGATGTACGATATAAGAAAATAATTCATCTATCAGGTGGAATGATTCAAAAATTAAGATTAGCTCAAGCTTTACTTATCAAACCAGAAATTCTAGTATTAGACGAACCACTGTCTGGTTTAGATCCTTTTAGTCGATATCAATTAAAGAACCTAATAAAAACTCTCAGTAAAGAAGGAAAAACTATTTTATTCTCGTCTCATATCCTTTCTGATGTTCAAGACATTGCTAATAAAATCGGAATATTGAATAATGGCAAGATTATGAAAATTGGGACTCCAGATGAACTACAAAATGAATTTCAAGTAGGTAATCTCATTGAAATAGAATATGCTAATAGTGCTGAACATTGTATAGGAATTGAAAACATTCCTAATATTGAAAGCATCAAACATGTCAACCCAAACAGAGATTTGATTCATTTAAAATCTAATGAAGATTTAGATCTTTCTATTTATAATATTCTTAAAATCATAACCGAACAAAAGTGTAGAATTCATAATTTCAAATTACTTAAACCGAGTTTAGAAGATGTTTATTTAAAATATGTTGGAGGAGAAATAAAACGAGTTTAAAAATTCTATTTTTTGATGAGTTAAAGGGCTTTTATAAGTCAAAAGTAATGATAATATTATGGATTGGGATACCATTATTATCATTTTTGCTTCATTTTATACCAAATACTGAGGATTTCCCTATAACATCCTTAGTAGCAATATTAATTGCAAGTATAGGAGGAACACTTGCTGCTGCTATGCTTAGTACCTCGATTGCTAGTGAAAAAAGTCGTCATGTATATGATTTATTTTTAATACGGCCCGTTCGAAGAAGAAATATCCTATTAGCAAAATTCTTTGCAGTTTATTTTTGTTTAATTATTGCTACTGGAATCTCTCTCATATTAGGATTAATAGTTGATGGGTTAACTATTGGAATTCTGCCAGAATATGTTTTGGTTCAAACTTCTGAATCACTTTTTATAAGCTTAGCAGGTATGGCAATTTCATGTTCCATTGGTATGTTATTTGGAATTTTAGTATCATCAGTACCTGTAGCCGCGATATTATCTGTATATCTTGGAAATCAATTAACAGCACTTTCAATTTTGCCCACAGTTTTTCTTAATTTCATAAATCCTATTTTGTTTGCATTAATTATTGGAATCTTAATACCAACATTTATTTTAACAATATCAATCATGACCTTTAACCGTAGACAGTTCTAAATTTAATTTCTTTTTTCTTTTTTTATTTTTATAAGTAAAAATAATTATCTGAGAAGTAATCAAATCGGTGTCAATTATTTAAAAATAGAAAAAAAGATTTTAATTAAATTTTATAGATCGGGTAAAATTTACTTTCTATGTATTTAATAAAGTAATCAGGGTTTAATTCCTCACCTGAAATTCTCTTAATCAAATCATTAGCCTCATAGATTTTTCCATATTGGTGAATATTTTCTCTTAAAAATGTTAAAAGTCTGGAAAATTCTCCTTTTCTATAATCATCTGGAAGATCAGGCATCTTTTTCAAAATAGTAGTATAGATTTGAGCAGCATAAAGATTCCCTAATTGATATGTGGGAAAATATCCAATAGCTCCCATTGACCAATGTATATCTTGTAAAACTCCTTCTTGATCATTTGCTGGAATAATTCCTAGCAAATCATGCATCTTAGAATTCCATATTTGAGGTAGCTCACTTACTTGGATCTTTCCATCTATAAGATCTCTTTCAATTTCAAATCTTAAAATAATATGCAATCCATAAGTAACCTCATCGGCATTTACTCGTATAAAAGAAGGCTGCACTGTATTAACAGCACGATAAAATTCTTCCATTGGATAATTATTAAGGATTTCTGGGAAATATTTTTGAAAAGAAGGGTACCAAAATTCCCAAAATTCTTTACTACGCCCAACAAAATTTTCCCACATCCTAGATTGTGATTCATGTATCCCCATTGAACAGCCATCAGCTAATATTGTATCATGAATATCTTTACTATATCCCATTTCATATAAAGCATGCCCACATTCATGTATAGTTCCAAAAATGCACTCGTTAAGAAAATTTTCTTTTGTTCTAGTTGTTATTCGAGTATCCATGGATGCTAAAGCCGTAGTAAAGGGGTGTGTTGATAAATCCTGCCTTCCAAGGTTTAAATCAAAATTAAGTTTTTTTATTATTTCAAAACTAAGTTTAAACTGTTGGTCTTGGTTATATTTTTTTTTTAAGATAAGATCATCTGGTTTATTAGATGAATTGCTTAATTTCTTTACTATCTCTACTAATTTGGGGCGAAATCGATTAAAAGTTTTTGTAATCCAATCTTTAGTCGCTCCAGGTTCAAATTCATCAATCAGGGTAGAATAATTATCAGGACCAAAATCCAAGTATTTTGCTTTTCTCAACTGAAGATCGACAGTTTTTTTAAGTAAAGGCTCAAAAAGTTTGAAATTATTCGTATCTTTAGCTTTTTGCCAAAGTTGCCCTGCTTCAGATGCTGTTTTTGATATTTCTGCAACCAATTCTTCAGGTAATTTTGTATTACGCTCATATTCTCTCTTAGCTTCTCTTATTAATGCTTTATCAATTAATGTTAAATCTTTTTGTTTTTCCGCTTCAGCAATTAGTTTACCTGTTTTTTCTGAGGTCAATCTTCTATGAATTAACGTACTGATAAGTTGTCTTTGATACGCTCTACCAGTTACATCGGTATAGTCCCTCATGTTTACTTCTTGATCCCACTCTAAAAGTCGGGAAATATAACTTAACCTGATTATTTCGGTAAAATATTCCTTTAATTCTTTTATAGCATTCATAACATTCAATAAAGTAATTTTATATAATCAAATTAATAAAAATTTAAGTATATAAGTACAAAAAAATCTTGCTCTTTTTTAGATAATAGATTTTAAATCTTAGCAAATGAATATCCTTCTCTTAAAAAAATAGATATTAAAATTGAAAAAATAAATCATCATTTGTTTAATCACTTATTAAATTTCGATTTATTTAATTAAGTTTTTTAATTTGGTTGAGTAATAAATTATTAATAGAAATTCTCTTTTTCATTTAGGAGTGATTCTTGAGTGTCTCTGAACATAGAAGATTGGATATTCATAGCATATTTTTGTATAATAATTATAACAATGATTATCCTACTTATTTATATTAAAAAAGATTATAGAAAAATCTTAATTTCAATTATAATCTCATCTATTTTAATTCCATTCAGTTTAATCATTCAAGAGCCTTTTTTTAATTTTTTAAATTTATTTCTTATTTTTTCTAATTTGGTTGTTTTTACATTCATATTGTTTCGCCCTCTCCTTTTAATTAAAAGTGAAAAAGAGATATTTCTAGGAGTTAAAAACGAGTCGGACGACAATTTAGAACGAGACATAAAAGGTGAAGATGATTAATATGGACATTTCGATTTCTTCTATTATTTTTCTTACTCAAATTTTAGTATTGACTTCTACTGCGATTTTAAATCTAATTATTAATAAAAAAGAAAAGAGAAAAGATTTAAACTTTTATTCTATATTACTAAATCTCGTTTTAAACACTGCTGTATGGATACCCAGCATTTTTAATAATAAGATTAAAGAAAGCACAATTTTCAATATATCTAATGGAACATTTATTATAATAGATTTAATTTATTTTCTGGGGCTTTTATTATCAATATTTTCAAGAAATGAATTTGAATCTGATCAGATTTCTGATTGTTTATTTTTATTAATTATCTCCTGTTTTATTGGAATAATTATTACTTTGAATTTAGTTTCACTTTTTTCTTGTTTTTTAACAGCAACATTTCTGTTGGGTACTATATTCTACACAGGAGAGTATAAAAAAGAATATAAAATTCTTAAATTCTATTTCATAGGTATTATTTTTACAACTATTTTTTTATTGCTTTCAGTAGTTGTTATATTTTTAGAATCAAAATCATTATTATTATATAAAATTGATATTTTTGAATTCTCTGAGATATCGAATATTTTAATTTCAATCCTTCTAATTTTCGGGATAAGTATACCTTTTGGAATTATACCCTTTTCTATTTATCATTTAAGAAATTATTTTCGAAATAGTTCTTACACACATCTATTCCTATATTCTATTTTTAATTACATTTCAGTGTTTTTATTAATAAGAATCCTTAAATTGTTTACATTTTCATTAATTTTCAATGGATTTATTATCTTTATTTTATCTTCCTTAAGTTTAATACTCTCTCTTTTTTATATTTTTGCAGAGTTGTTTACAAATTTTGACGGAAAAACATTTTCTATCAAGAAGATATTTGGTTATTCAGTTGTGAGTGATTATAACCTATTTCTTCTACTTTCCTCAATTTTAGCATTAATCAATATAGAAAATAGCACTTTATATTTCGAAAGTTTAATTTTTTTTATATTTATTACAATGTTCAGTAAATTACTAATTTTTTATACTTTTCATCCTGTTATGCTTGAGACATATGACGATAATCTAAAAATTTTGGGAGATTTTTGGACAAAATATAAATTTTTTGGTCTGGTTTTATTTGCTTCAGGACTTTTTTATATATTTCCTTTAGGTCTAAGTGGAATATTCAATTTGTTATATATTAATACTCTAAATGAATTTAATATGAATTCATTATTTAAATTAATTGGAACCCTTACACTTTCATTATTTGTAGTTTATCTATTTATCTCTCTGACTCTTATTTCAGTTTTTTTCACTAGAATATATTTTAAAAATAAAACAGAATATCAGGAGCGTGATAATATTAAAGAAACGAGTCTTAGTTATGTTTTACCAATTTTTGTTTACCTTGCTCTTTTTTTAACTTTCATTATTATCTATTATCTTAATAATAATATTGTTTTTGAATTATTTAGAGAGTTTTTTATGGCTACCGAATTATAAGTATAAAACAAATTATAAATTATTACAATTGCTCTTGCTTCACAAAAATTTCTGCTGCCATTTCTATATCCTCCAACGTTACAGGTCTAGATAAGGTATTTTGTAATTCTGATATTAATTGTTCACATAACTTAAGACTTAGTGAACTTCCTTTTCTCTCGATTAATTTCTGTAATTCTTTTGAGAATTCTCTCTCAATCAACCTTTCCTGAGGTGCTGGACGCTTAGCATGGGGAACAACTAAATCTAAATCAACTTTTATATCACTTGGTTTTAAGGTACTTTTAACGGGTTCTGAAATTTTATCTTCTTTTTTAAATAATGTAAGATCTTCAGTTTTCTCACTAGGAAATTTTGATTTTTTTTCTTCAGAAAATATTTTTGGAACTTCTAATTTTACCTGAGATTGATCTTCTGACATATCTTTTGGAAGTGGTTTTACTTCAACTCTTTTTGTAAATTTTATTCTTTCAGGCACCTGGAACTTTTTCCTGCTTTCTTCAATTTTTCTTAATTTGTTTTGTACATCTACTTTTTTCTGAATCTCTTCTAATTTTTGCTTAAAACTGTTAATATAAATAAAATCTTGATAAGCATTACATATTTTTATCAATTCTTTATATTTTGATATTGATAAAACTAAATTTCCTTCAGCATATAGTTCCTCTGCTTCTTTTTTTAAGTTTTCAAAATTATTAGGTAGAGGTTTTCTTAATTCTAAAACTCTTGAAATTATCTGATTAATCCTTTCTTTCGCATCAGGTTCAATTAAGGAAAGCTCCTCAAAATCAGTTAGATTTAATTCATTCTTTACAATTTTTATGTCTTCATCAGAAACTAAATCTCGTTTATTTCCGAAAATTAATAACTTTGAAAGGTTATTCTCTTGTTTTTGTAAATTTATAAAGTGATTTATAACTTTTAAATGATAATTTGAAAGATCAAATAATAGGATAACCAGATCAGAGCCTTTAATGAATTTAGACCATAATAAAGAGAAATTATCTTTTAATTGAAAATCCCATATGTCAAAAGATAGGTTATCGATCTTATATTGTGAGGATAAAGCAAAGTTCATGATAGGTTTTTCTCCATTGCTTTTAATTAGATTGAAGAATTGGC
>SMTZ1_10006339_pt1 | contig 11906 bp, 13 predicted proteins | sample DeeMarSWOR136_30_FD_25667 | JGI IMG/M metagenome (IMG submission 25667) | reverse complement strand
TTATGAGTCTGTTGCCCACACCGTAGAAAGGGTTAACAGTTAATCTTGCTGTATGCAATGAAAAGGGGATAAAAGGTATTCTATTCATTTCTTTAACCCTTTAACAGTCTTCGGCATAAGTTCTTCGACTTTTTCATTCTTATTTACTAAGCTCAAAACACGCTTTGGGTCTCTGTAATACTCTGCAATAACCCTTCCAACACTATCAACAGTATTAATTTTATTTTTGACCATCCAAAGCAGGATTTTTTCTTTATCCTTTATTTCATTTTCAACCTGTGGGATACTTAGACCAGTGTACATTTGTAATTTATTAATGAGTCTGTGACTATTCTGGAATTTTTCGATGTTATCACTCCTAGGATTCCATTTGTACAGAATTCTCGTCGTTAAAGTTTTTTTCGCCCCGCTAGGAGGTATGAGTTCGGCCAATTGATAGACTCTCCTTATCCCAGTTCTTCTATCCCTGAACATAGCAACTATGATATCCAAAGCTTCTAAAAGAGTTTCAGGAACATTGATCGGGGGATTGACAAGCCTTCGATAAGCCTGTTCCACGGTATCGGCATGTAAGGTTGCATAAACACTATGACCTGTATGCATTGCTTCGAAAAGAACTTCTGCCTGCCTTTGACGTCTAATCTCTGCGACAATGATTCTATCTGGTCTCATCCTCAAACTGTTGACTAAAAGTTCTAGCATAGTTATCTCCCCTTTCCCTTCAGGATTAGGTTCTCTTGTTGTTAAAGGTACCCAATGCAGGAATGATGGTAAGTTCAGTTCTCGAGTATCTTCTATACTGATCATTCTCTGGTTTGGTTGGATGAAAGGCATGATGGAACCGAGTAAACTCGTTTTTCCTGATGCTGTTCCGCCAGCGATTATCATTGACATTTCGTACTGAATGGCCAACCACATCAATGCAGCAAGTTCTGTTGATACAGTCTTGTTTTCGATAAAATCAGTTATCGTCCATGGTTTTCTTCTGAACATCCTGATGGTTATTGTGTTCCCAACGGTTGATATGGGAAATAGAGTCGCATTAACCCTGTCTCCTGATATCAAGTGAGCATCTAAGAGTGGGTCCAATGTTGTTATTTGTCGGCCGACCTTTCTGCCTATGCTCGAAGCGTAATCATATATTTGAGTCTCATTGGGTATGACGATGTTGGTCTTCAACCATCCATGTTTTTTATGATAAACCCATATAGGTTCCTTTGAAGAGTTAATTACTACTTCTTCCAAGTTCCCATCCGCCAATAGAATTTCAATCGGACCAAGACCGAGCATTTCATGGAGTAGTATTCCAGCCAGAACTTTCTTTTTTTCTGGTGAAGTACCTGGTAATTGTTTTTCCAGTAGTTCAAGGGATTTTGTATAAAACTTTCTTTTCACTCCTTCGAATGTACTTGGGTCCATAAGTTCAGTGACTTTTATACGCATCATCGTGATTAATTTGTCCCTAATCTCTTCTAGTAGAATATTCGTGCCTTTCTTTAATTTTGGCATGTTTACATCGTATATTGGCACGAAGTCTTTGGTAGTGATTTTAATCTCTACATCAGCACGTACTTTTTCAGCCAGTATTGTATATTTATCTAAGGTTTTTGCTTCCATTCTTTCTTCCTCAACTTTGGTAGACCGATTATAGGATATTCAATTTCTATTAACCCACGGTCTTCTAACATCTTAGCCCAGACTTCTAACTTTTCTGTACTAATTTTAAGGGCCTTGGATAGATAATCAAGGCCAACTATCTTTTTTTCATCGATTATTTCCATTAATTTGTCGATATCAGTTTCTATTTGATCTATTGGAATTTTACTTGTCGCTGCTTCTGGTTCAGTGACTTTTTCTGGTGGTTTAGGTAAAACCTTTTGAATAGTTTTCTTTGGTTCAATTTGTTCTGGTTGGGGTTTTTTAATAATTAGCTTTGTTTTAACTGGTTTTGGTGCTTCTATCTTTTCATGAATCTTCTTCTTTACAACTATTTTCTTCTTAGGTTTTTTTCTCCTAATTTCCATTACCTCTTTAGATATTATTGGTTTTTGTTCTATTGAAGTTTCTTTTTGACCCCATAAATCTAAAGGCTCTAAAACCGCATAATCTTCTTCTTTTCTTATGCGAACGTGTACCTCTGGTTCTCTTTCTCTCTCTCCACTAATGGAAGGCTTTATTTCTTCAAGCTCTTCCTGTTTCTTCTTTTTCTTTTTGAACATAAATTTTCTATCTATTAATGGATTTTTTACTATGAGCTAATATTATATTATCTCTCAAGAGTAAATAAAATTAAGATATGATAGAAAAAGCACAATCTGCAATGGAATATTATACGATAGTGGTTATAGCTTTGATGATACTCTTACCTCTAAGTATATACGTTTACCAGCTTTTGAGCCAATATGGAGATGATACAAAGATATCGTTAGCTAAAGATGCTGTCAATGAATTAGGAGAGACTGCTGATTGGGTTTTTTCGCAAGGACCGCCAGCAAGATACACTTTTCGAAGTTTTTACATTCCTGGGGGAATAGAGGAAACATCTCTCGACAACAACATGATTCTTTTTAAATTGAGAACTTCTTCAGGCATCACTGAAATTTTTTATAATACTCTAGCACCCTTGGATGGTTCTATCCCAACTGAAAGTGGTTATTATCCTATTGCCATTATCGCTCATGATAATAACGTCACGATTAAAGTGATTTAATGAGAGGACAGTCTGGGTTTGAGTTCTTAGTATACGTTGGTATAGTCGTGTTAATCATGGCTGTTTTTCTATGGCATAGCCTATCCCTCCAGAATCAATCGATGTACACAAGAATCGATACTGAAGCAAGAAATCTTTGCGATATGGTGGCCTTCGAGATTAATAGTGCTGTTCGTTCAGGGGATGGATACAGTAGAAAGTTTTTTGTACCAGATAATTTTGCTGGAATCCCAGATTTTACGATAATGGTTGACAAGTACTCAGTTTTTTTAGATTGGGGGGATAAATCTACTAGCTGCAGCATTATCATCAGAAACATCACTAATACGAATGTTATCAACAAGGGATTTAACTTCATCGAGAATAAGGATGGCGATATTAGTGTCACTTCGATCTAAAGGTCAAGTATTTTCAATGGATTTTATGATAGCCTGCACGGTCTTTGTTCTAGCCGTCTCAATACTATTCGTTTACTGGACGTACACAAGCAATAAAATAGACGAAACTAATCGCATCAACGATATGATAGAAAAGGCATATTTAATCTCTGATATCTGGTTCAGGGAAGGCATACCGAAGCACTGGAATGCTTCGTCTGTAGTCGATTTAGGGTTATCGGACGAACACAGATTCAACAGGACAAAAATGGACAGTTTAAATGATTTGGGCTATGAAAATGTCTCAAAATTAATTGGTATCGAAGTCTACGATTACAACTTTACGGTTTATGATACAAACAAGAACATGCTCTACACTTTTGGTCAAAACCCATCAAACACTGATAATATAGTCAAGATAAAAAGGGTTGGTATACTCGATGGAGAGATAGTCATAATGGATACTATGGTGTGGATATGAAAAAAGGATTCATCTTCACAATGGATGCTATGATAGCATTGAGCATAATGATAATGATTATTCTAACTGTGGCATTTGTTGAATTTAAAACGATTCTACCAGAAAAAAGGTATGAAAAATTAAACATCGTGGCAGACGATACAATGAATCTGTTGGCTTACTTAGAAGTGCATGAAGTGCAGGACACGCCAACCATCAAAAAATTGATAAGCGAGAGGGAGATACTTAAAAGAGATTTGAACAAGACTGTCTTGGATTTAATAGCCAGTTTTTGGTATAAAGGCAATTATTCTATAGCAGGAAACATAACAGGAGAAGTTCTTGAAGGATTGACAGATGATTTTTGTTTGAATTTGACCCTAGGAACAGAAACCATGTATTCATCTTGTGCCCGTTCACCAACGTATGTTGCAGTCGCGAGTAGGATAGAATCTGGCTATGAACCTGGAAAGCCGGCTTATGGTTACATTGCTAGAGCATACTTAACCCGTATTCGCGGGAAGAAAGACTCATCTTATGCCTATTTTGGAGGTTATGTTGGAGATGGAAATTTAACGAGAATATTAAAGCTGCCGAGTTTTGATTCAATTCTGGAATCGTATATGGAACTTGATGTCGGCGACAACTTTACTCTTTATGTAAATGGCAACTATTCAGGTTTCTACATCAAGGGGTCAAGCGGAGGAGGGAATATGACTGCGGATAAATGGTATTTAACAGAATCGAATTTTTCTTTCTTTGAAACTGGTGAGAACGTATTGCAAATAAACTTTACGAATCGGTCATATATAGGTGGCGGGTATTTCAGAGTTACGTATAACACTACTGAATTAGCACCAGAAGAATATCCTGGATATGAAAAGTCTTTATTACCAGGAATTTATGGTGTCATTAACCTGTATGATTCATTCTATGTGCCAGGAAACTTGACTGGAATGAAAATGTTCTTGAATGTTTTTACAAATGAATCTTTATTTGTGGATGTTGGGAATACGACTGTTTACTATGGGAATGAGTCTATTATAGAAAGACGGAATGATACTTTGTCTGGATTACTTGATTATGATTTTTTGAGCCAGAAGACTATACCCTTTAGGATTGGGCATTACGCATTAAACGCCACTGACAGATACGGTAATGTTACAGATGTATTCTTAACGACTAGTCTTGTTAGGGATATGAATGAAGATGACATACCAGAAGATGGAACAAACATTACTAGGATGGAAGCAGCAAAAAAGCTTGACAAAATTTTTGTCGATATAATACTAAATGGTACAGGGAATAGAGCGGGGTTGGTAGCTTATCATTCAGATGTTCCTACTGATTTGATCGTTCCATTAACAGATGATAATGAAACTTTGATGTCTGAAATAAATGGATATACTGCTAAAATCGGTCAGGGAGCGAGATGCCTTTGTTGTGCAATTTATGAAGCACAAGACCGTTTAAATGATCCTTTAAGAAAACAAATCATCGTTCTAATGAGTGATGGGAGTGCTGGAAAAACAACTCCATCAAAATGCCCATCGAATTATACAGGTGACGAGAAACAAGATGCAATAAATGAGGCATGTTATGCCTATTCTGCAAAAGGGATAAAAGTTTATACGATTGGATTTGGTCCTGGTGCAAATAATACATTACTCCAAGAAATTGCTGCTTGTGGAGGAGGAGAATGGAGAGCCAGCACTAACTACACTGGGTTAGAAGATATCTATAAGAGTTTAGCATATGAAATCTCAGAACAATCAGTCATATACGAGTATCAAAAAGTGGTTTCTGCTGCTTTTAGTTCCATTCTGTTTCCAGATTCTTACATAGAGTTTAATTTTACGCCGTTAATAGATGAAGCTGAATACGGTGAAATTTCATTGAGAAGAGATGGTGATAGGATTAGTGATTATAGCGGTAATACAATAGATGTTCCGTGTAAAGAAGGTAGGTATAACATTTCCCCACATGTAAGAGTTGTCGATGCGAAAATGACTTCTTACTCTTCACAATATTGGACTGATCGATTGTCAATAAACTCTGGCGCTACTGGAGGTTGGCAAACAGTCTTTAATCTGAGTGATTTTGGTTATAATTATCTGATACTCGGCGATCCATACATAGTTCAAATACCTGCCAATCTGGTAGATACTGGAAATAATTATGTATGCATAGGAACAGGTTTCAACGTGACAAATGCAACTGGTGGCTCTCCAGATGACAGATTAATCTACAAAGTTAGAGTTAAAGGTTCTGTGGGTTATGGTAATATCTTCAATACTTCCCAACTGGCAATAGATGATGCTACACAAAGACTAATAGACATGGTTAGCGATTACGTTAACGTAACCAAGGATGACATAGATATCGGGACAAAATCATTAAAAGGTATCCAAGGTTTGTGGGGTCCAACTTTACTTAAAGTAATACTCTGGGAGAATAAAACTACAACTTAAAAATGTGACATGAATGAGTGTACATCACATGAGAAAAGGAATAATGTTTAGTGTTGTCTTGTTTTTCTTAGCTATAACCCTAGTGGGATTAATTGCGATTCAAAGAAGTTTAGTTTCATACCGAAGAGAAAGGATTCATATAGAAATGAGGATCAAAAGCCTGAATAATATGTACGATAGTTTGATCAGAGACGCAGGGTCGACATTGGAAACGAGTCTGCGGAGAGCCATGAACGCTGCTTTTAACAATGTTTCTGCCGAAGGCGTTGGATTATCCAAGGCGAACGAAACATTGAGAGAGTTGGTCATGGACGGAAAATTTAATGGTGATGTTGAAGAATTGATGGAGAATGCAACATTTCCTTACTGGGTTGAAAAAATTGCACAGGTTGGTATTTTGAAAGGATTCTACATCGACATTACTTATTATGAGCTCGAAGTCAAGCCTTATGATAGTTTTAATCTGTTGGCTCAAATTGAAATGGATATCAACATTACTGACATAAACGAAGTAGCAGCATTAAATAGATCGATCTTACTCAAAAAACTCGTATCTGTTGAAGGACTGGAAGACCCGTTATACCCGTTATACACTGGAGGATTTACGACGAATACGATTGAAATGAGCCCGCATATAGGAAATTACACACAATTGCTATTGACTGGGGATGGTGGTGGATGCGTACCAAGTTGTTATGAATACGGAATTACCACAAATGATACTACCTTTCCTAATTTTGAGGATAAGATATTGGTAGTGAGTAATGCCGTTATAGTCCCTAACATACAATTTGCAAAGGCTGTTATCTGTGAATTGGATCCTGGAGGAGCAATAGCTGTTCCTTATGTTGTTAATCCTGGTGCTACAAGCCAAATTCCTAATGGAATGAATGTATTGGTAGATATAGTTGGAGTACAAGGTAGGGTTTGGTACATAGATAACTTCAAAGAACATGTTGATAATTCATACTATCAATCCAGCACAGCAGGAGCTAGTTACTTGGATAGGTTGGAGAAGAAAACAACAATTCAATCTAAATACAGGGATCAAACGGACAAGGGAATTGGCTTGGAGAGTTTTATTGATAAAAGTAGGATCTCTCAAGAAATTCCAATAGATGTGGATAGAACTAATATAGACTATCTTTATTTCTCTTTTGGGCCTGATGGCGATAGAGTGAAGGGGATAAGCACAACCAGTAATTGGTTCAGAGTCGATTCGAGTCATCAACAAAATTACAGCGTTGATCAAATAATAGAATAAATTGAAAGTTTAAAATTGCAGTTTTCCTATTATTGAATGAAAGGTATGTCTTTGAACAAAAAATTAACACTAAGATTTCTTGTATTATTTTTTGTGTTTTGCTTGTTTTTTCAACCTTGTTCTGCAGACGATATTCTGAATATAACGATATCTAACTTTGAACCGACCCTAGAAGTCCTGCAGGGGAAATGCAATGCAGCTCCTTTTCACATAACTAATCGATACACCGAAACTGTTCATATCTATTACAGGGTTGATAGTCCATCGGATATGGATATTACATCCTACCCTAAAGATTATACTCAATTGGCACCTGGAGCAACGGTTGCCGGCAATTTAAATGTTTGTGTGAACGAATATTTTGAAAACGACACCTACAACATTAAATTCTGGTTAGAAACATTAACAAAGGTTAATGAAAGTCGCGTCAGGAGTGATAAACGTACTTTAGGAGTAGTAGTACAACATAATCCAGAAATCACGACTACTACCAGCACCATAAGTGAAACTACAACGACTATCAGTGAAACTACTCTAATTAGTAGTCAGACTATTAGCACTATTCCAACAACTCCTGCTACTACAACGGTATTAAGAAGTCCTGTTACTACAACAATGGAAGGGTTTGATATCAGTATGCCAAAAATTGGAAATTTACCTGGGGGGGAAAAATTATCAACAGTGGGGGTTATAATTATTGCATCGATTCTAATCATGATACCATACATTACATTCATAAAAGGCCGAAAAGCAAAAGTTAAAGGAAGCTAAATCTTTATTTTTTCAAAAAACAAGTAAATCATGATGAAATCAAAAATTAGAAGCTCTAGAATTTCGTTCGTAGGTAATTACTCTCTAGGTATATCTCTATTAATTTTGATATTCATCGTTGATTTAACATTAAGCCTGCCTATGATTGTAAATTATTTTTTGTTGTTGATAGCGATACTTTTATTCTTGGAACCTGAAGGGATTATTGTATACAGGAGTTACAAACTAGATACGGACAACATTTCAGAGATTAAGGGTATTTTCATTAAAAGAATGACAACTATACCATACAGGGCTATAGCAGATCAGAGGCTTAAAAAGGGCATAATCGGTAGAATTTTAAACTATGGAGATGTAATAATTACTGGCCCAAAAATTCAAATAAACATGAAGGGGATGAGAAGACCTGAAATGCTCTATAAAGAGATAGAAAAGAAATTAGCTGATCTCACTATTTCTACTAACCCAAGTCTGCTTTAATTAATAAATTTTTTATTCCCATTAGTTATTGAGATGAAAAACAAGATTTTTGCAGAAGTCTACGGATGTAGTGCAAACATTTCTGATTTTGAGATAGCTTTGGGTTTACTAACAAAACGAGATTACAGAATAGTTAAGAATACGGATAATTCTGATTTGAACATAATTTTTACTTGCGTTGTTAAAACGCCAACAGCCAACAGAATGATTCACAGGATAAGGGAATTAACAAAATTAAAGAAACCGTTAGTAGTAGCAGGTTGCATGCCAAAAACTGAAAAAAGGACTATTGAGAAGATTAATCCGGATGCATCTTTAGTCGGACCGAATTCCTTAGAAAAAATTTCTGATGCGGTCAAATCAGCATTATCTAATGAGAAGGTTGTTTTCACTAAAGACTTAAAGAAACCAAGACTTTGCATGCCAAGGGTCAGAGAAAATCGGGTCATAGAAATTTGTGAAATAGCATCAGGATGTTTATCCAACTGTAGTTATTGCGAAACCAAATTTGCTAGGGGGAAATTATTCAGTTATCCAAAGGATTTGATAGTAAAAGAGATAAAAAGCAGTTTGAATCAAGGATGCAAAGAGATTTGGCTTACGTCCCAGGATTGTGGTTGTTATGGCAAAGATAGGAATTCAAGTTTGCCGGAGTTACTTCAAACTGTTTGCAAAATCAAAGGAAAATTCTTCATCAGGATTGGGATGATGAATCCTACTTACGTCAAGCATATGTTGGATGATTTAATAGATTTGTATGATTCAGAAAAAATATTCAAGTTTTTACATCTGCCAGTGCAATCTGGAGCGAATCGGATACTAAAGGGAATGAAACGTGGTTATAGCACCAGAGATTTCAAAAGCATAGTTAAAAAATTTAAGAAAGAATTTTCATTCCTGACTTTATCTACAGATGTGATTGTAGGATTTCCTGAAGAGAGAAATGAAGATTTCCAGGAAACAATTAAATTGATTAGAGAAGTTAAACCAGATATCGTAAATATTTCAAAATTTGGATCAAGACCTGGAACAGAAGCTGCAAAAATGGAGCAATTATCCAGAGAAAAAATAAACAAGCGAACGAAAAAACTTGTTGAGTTAGTAGAAAAAATAAAACTGAATAATAACCAAAAATGGCTAAATTGGAAAGGCGAAGTATTGATCGATGAGATAGGGAAGAAAGGGGGCCTCATAGGTAGGAATTTTGCATATAAACCAGTGTTAACTGAAGGTAAACTAGGAACCTTCAAAGAAGTTAAGATAAATCTGCACGACCAACTTATTTAATCGGAGACGACTAAAGATAAGTAGGGATTATCATGGCTAATGTGATTTCAAGCGTGATAATAGCTATTGTCGCGTCAATTGTTGCCGTAGTCATATTTCAAGGATTACAATACGCATATTTTTCTGATGTCATGAAAGATGTGGGCTTGGGAGATTATACCACTAAATTTGTTTCAATACAAATCCAGAATATTACATTTGAGCATGTTTCTTTGAACATAAACGGAGAAAAATGTCCCAACTTAAGAGAAGGGGAACATTGTAAAAGTGGTTGTGTCGTGTTGACTATATTTGATATTAAAAATGATGTTGTGGATATTGACATAACAGATGATATAATTTGTGAGATTCAAAGAAAGGCCTTTAATTTTGGCAAGTCAACAATCGAGTATGGTCAGAAAGGTGAAGAAACAATTAAGAATGTTTCCAGCGAATGGGTAAAGTAACAGAACCAGCGAAAAATAGCCTTGAGGGGAATTCCATAGAGCAATTTTAAAATCTCTATAGAACTATCCCTATTAAATTTAACAACAAGGCTATAGATGCCTTTATTTTTGGCATCACCTTCTTCTTCGTGTTTTTTTCTTTGCTCCTTTTCTTCTTCTTGCAGCCATTTTTTATTCACCTTAATTAATAATTTTATGAATTTCAGTATTTAATATTATCGGAAAATTTTAGAAAATTTTAATAAATATTCGTAAAAAATAATCATTTAAAAAAATTAATTAATCCATTTTGATAATCTTGTTTGATTTATACCATTTATTTCGATGAATGGCATTGCTCTTTTAAGTATCACACCCGTGGATTTTAAAGTATCAACATTTTTAATCGGTCTTCTATCTATGATGTTTTGAGCAGTTTTAAGGCCAATACCAGGAATTTTAATTAACTCTTCAAATTCGACATTATTAATATCAACAACTAAATCTTTCTCTTTTGCAATCGAAAATTTTGGATCTTCTTTTAGGTTCAATTTATCGTCATCATCGAATACAAAATCTCTATTCTCAAAACCATAATCTCTGAGAAGAAAGGATGCTTGATAAAGTCTGTATTCTCTCCAAGGATTTTCAGGTTCTTTGTTTTCTAGCGGTGTGTTTTTAACAGGCTTGAACTTTGAATAATAAACTCGCCTTGCTTTTAATTTTTGATAAATCCAACTACTAATTTTTATTATTTCCTTATCAGTCTCGTCAGAAGCCCCAACAACCATTTGCGAGTTTAGCCCTGCCTGACATTTTCCTTCTTTTTGTAATTTTTGAACTTCTCTCGAAATCCATTTCAATCTTCTTATTATATCTTGAACAAAATTCAGGTACAATTTCATATCTTCGTAGTGTTCTTTGCTCGGTAATTCGATGTTTATTCCAATTCTGTCGGATAGTTCTGCTGCCCTTTTTATTAACTCTCGGTTAGTTCCCGGCATTATTCTTAAATGGACGTATTCTGTAAATCCCATCTGTCTGAGAGTATCTATGGCTTCTATTTGTTTTTCAACAGTATAGTTTGGATCTCTTTCAACTGATGATGAAAGGAATACCCCCTTAATCTTTCTAATTTTCCAGAGTTTCATTGCAATTTTAGCAAATTCATCTGGCTTCCAACTGTCCCTAGAAACTCTTCTTTCATATCTCAATCCACAGAACTTACAGTTATTCCTACATTTACTCGATAAAAGTGTTTTAAACAATGGGACTGTTCTGTTACCGCCACAACTTGCCCTGAAGATAGGAATAGTATGCTGTTCATAATCACATTGTACTGTTAAATTAAACCATTTTTTTCGTTTGAACATGCTCATTAATTATCAAATTCTATATAAAGTGGCACTGAGAGAGTAAAGTTGTGATGAATAGGCTAATTAAATAGTTAAACTAAAGAATTCTACAGCATTTCGTGTTGTAATTTTATCAACTTCTTTTACATTAAGTTTTTTGACTTCGGCAACTCTATTTGCTACTTGTAAAACTGCTGTCGGGTCATTTCTCTTTCCTTCAGGTCCAAACCAAGGAGAATCAGTTTCTAATAAAATTTTTTCGATTGGCATGTCTCTTATGATTTTTTTATGAGTTTTTGATCGAAT
>SMTZ1_10032212_pt1 | contig 11907 bp, 14 predicted proteins | sample DeeMarSWOR136_30_FD_25667 | JGI IMG/M metagenome (IMG submission 25667) | reverse complement strand
GGAATTTTCCCGGATGATTTCCTCAGTTTTGCCTCATATTCCTTTACTAGAGCACGTAATCGAAGTTGACGCAGATTCTTACACCGAGATGGTCACTAACGGGTCTTCCAGATCACCGAGTATCGATATAGAAGACGAAGATGAAGCTACTATATTTTACACCTCTGGCGTCCTGGGGAGGCACCTGTTCGTTTTTTCTATCTTTATGGCTTATTTGAGGTTCTTTTTGGTTCGATCCTCACAGGCTCTACCATCGTGCTTATCCCTAATTTCACTCCCAGAGCTGTCTTAGAGGCTGTGGAGAAAGAGAAAGGCAGTATTATCTTTGGAGTTCCTGCCATGTACAATGCCCTGGCGATGATGCGAGACGAGGTTTTAAGAGAATATGACCTGAGTTCGCTACGATTGGCAGTTACCGCTGGGGCAAAGTCCTTTCCTGAACTAATGAAAGCATTGGAAGATAAGTTCGATTTATCCCTTTATGAGATATACGGTCTTACAGAAACTTCAGCCGTTTCCCTCAGCACATTTAGCAGTCGTAGGCTAGGAACTGTTGGCAAGCCAATTTGCGGCCTTAAGATACTGGATGACAGCGGCCAGGAAGTTCCCCGGGGCGCAATAGGGGAGGCTGTGTTCAGAGTGCCCTGGGTGATGAAAGAATACTATAAAGCACCTAAACTCACAGCTCAAGTCCTTAAGGATGGTTGGTTTTATACCGGAGATTTAGTCAGGATGGATGACGAAGGCTACCTGGAGTATATAGAGAAGAAGTCGTTCATAATAGTCACGTCTTCTGGACTTAAGATTGGCCCATCAGAAGTTGAATTCCTACTGCTGAGCCATCCTGGCGTGGCTGAAGCAGCCTATGTCGGTATTAACGATGGTTATGGGGGACAGATACCCACAGCCTTTGTAGTACTTAAAGAAGGGCAAAACGCTACTTCAGAGGAACTAGCCAGTCTTTGTTACCACAATCTGGCTGATTTCAAGCTTCCTAAGAGAATTGAATTTGTAGACAGCATACCCAAAACTGGCTCGGGGAAGATAGACAGAAAGAAGCTCAAGGAAAGAGAGCTGCCTCAGAACTAACCAAAAGAATCCTTCGCCTCTTGTTATTGCGAGCGTAGCGAATAATCTAGTCCTGCTTATCCTGATGTTGACGTAGTTAATACTTACTGGTAACATCATAAACTGAGCCGTGCTAGGCGGGGAGCTAGCGGTGCCCTGTACCCGAAAACCGCTATAGCGGGGCTGAATTCCTGCTTGAGGTTTACAGCCGGTTAGATTTGTTTTTGCTGAGCGGTGTTGATAGTCGGGTTCTATGCAACTGGAGGCTACGAACCCCGTCAGGTCCGGAAGGAAGCAGCGGTAAATAGCATTTCCAGTGTGATATAGAGTTGCCTGATTGGAGCTAGCTGGCAAAGACCACTTGCCGGTTTTGGAATCGAGAGTAGGTGCACGGCTTACGGAGATTGTGGAGGCTATGGATATGGTAATAAAGAGGGTATGTGTTATTGGTTCGGGGACTATGGGCAATGGCATAGCTCAAGTATCGGCACAGGCAGGCTATGAGACAACCATGGTTGACGTAAAACAGGAGTTTCTTGACCGAGGTATGAATACAATAAAAACAAGCCTGGGCAAATTTGTGGAAAAAGGAAGAATCAAGCAAGAAGAAATGAAAGAATCTCTGGCTAGACTTCGTACCTCGATTGACATGAAAAATGCTGCTAAAGGTGCTGATTATGTTATAGAAGCGGTATTTGAAAGGGCGGAAGTAAAGCTGCCAATATTTGGACAGCTTGAGGAAATTTGCACCCAAGAAACAATTCTGGCTTCTAACACATCAGGGATACCAATAAGTCTGCTGGCATCTGCGACCAAGCGTCCCGACAAGGTTATAGGCACACATTTTATGAACCCCGTACCGTTAATGAAGGGAGTAGAGATAGTGAGATCTTTGCTTACATCAGAGGAAACTTTGAAAGTAAGCCTCGATTATTTTGTCCAATCTTTGGGTAAGGAAACAGTCATAGTTAAGGATTCCCCTGGATTTGTAACCAATAGATTGGTAACCTTAGTTTTCAATGAAGCCGCCAAGCTATTGGAGGAGAATCTAGCCAGTATAGAGGATATAGACAAAATAGAGAAATTATCACACAACTGGCCTATGGGTCCATTCGAGCTGGCCGATCTGGTTGGTATAGACGTTGTGGTCGACCTCCTGGAAGGGATTTACCAGCAGACCGGATGGGAAAGATATAAACCAGCTCCCTTATTGAAGAGGATGGTCGAAATTGGGTACACAGGCAGGAAGGTGGGAAAGGGCTTCTATCAATTGTTTGGACAAGGCTGATATTTTTGTACCGGCAATTACTCCGCCAATTCGGTTTCAAACCAAAAAAAAGATTAGGACAGCACTTCCTTATAGATGAAGCTGTATTAGAGCGTATTCTATCTGCTGCTAAGCTTAGCCCCGGGGACATTGTTATCGAGGTAGGTCCGGGCCTGGGCATACTGACTGAGGGGTTAGCCAGACGAGGAGCCAAGATCATTGGTGTTGAGCTCGATGCCAAACTAGTTGCCCTGCTGAAGAAACGGCTGGCTGCCTTGTCGGATGTCAAGATTGTACATGCCGATATACTAAAGGTTACCCCTCGGCAACTTCTGCAAGATAACTTACCTACTACCGAACTCGTCCGTGGTTACAAAGTTATAGCTAATCTTCCTTATTACATCACTTCACCGGTGTTGAGTCATTTTCTGGAGGCGCAGCCCCAACCCTCGGAAATGGTGGTAATGGTACAGAAGGAAGTTGGGGAAGCTATTGCTGCTGCCCCTGGTAAGATGAGCTTGCTCAGTGTTAAAACTCAGTTTTATAGCAAGCCTGCTATTATATCCCATGTGCCAGCGGCAAGTTTTTATCGCCCGCCGAAGGTGGATTCAGTTATTTTGCGCCTGGATGTTTACTCCCAGCCGCCTATCGAGGTGTCCGATGTCGCTGGTTTTTTTGATATAGTTATGCATGGTTTCCGCTCTCCTCGTAAGCAGCTTCGCAATTCCCTGGCGCACTCTTTAGAGATGCCGCCCAGCCAGGTTGCTTCATTACTGGAGAAGGCTGGAATAGAAGCTAAACGGCGAGCTGAAACCCTTAGCTTGGAGGAGTGGAGGGAGCTATGGAAGATCTTTGCTCCCTTTACGGAAAGATTATAATGTTGACTGTTTATGCCCCGGCTAAAATAAACCTTGTCCTCGAGGTACTAGGCAAGCACAATGATTATCACCGAATCTCCAGTATTGTTCAATCAATAGACTTATGTGATGTCCTCAATTTTCAGCGAGATGAAGAAATATGCTTTAAATGTGATGAACCCAGCTTAAGGCACGATAACCTGGTAATACAAGCAGCCACCCTGCTTAAGCAAAGCACAAAATACAGTCTGGGGGCACGAATTGAACTTCGCAAGCATATACCTTGGGCTGTGGGATTGGGGGGTGGCAGCAGCGACGCCGCTGCCACCCTTTTAGCTCTGAATGAGCTTTGGGGATTGGGCTTTTCGCTTTCTGAGCTGGTTCATTTAGCATCTAAGCTGGGCTCGGATGTACCCTTCTTTATCCATAAAGGTACGGCTTTGATAGAGGGGAGGGGCGAAAAGGTGACCTCGCTGCCATCCTTGCCTTCAATCTGTTTTGTGTTGCTAGTGCCGCCATTACCCAAAATCTCGGGGAAAACAAAGCAAATGTATAAGAATTTACGCGTTGCTGATTTCACGGAAGGCCAGTTTGTTCAGGCAGCCTTGTCATCCTTGAGGCAAGGGAAAGCGATCGACCCTGGTCTTATGTTCAATGTCTTTGAAAAGGTGACCTTTGATTTCTTCCCCGGGCTGGACAAATATCGGAAGGCTCTAGAAGAAGCCGGAGCCCCGGGAGTTTATCTCGCGGGCTCCGGACCGTGTCTTTTTACTCTCTTCTCAGGGAAGGAAGAAGCCGGTGAGCTATTTTCACGGCTGAAAAAACAAGGATTGGAGTGCTACTTAGCATTCTCTTTTCCCACACCTATAGAATCGGGGCATAGCTACAGGCCCGAAGACCCGAAGGGTAAAATAATTTGATGGCAATGGAACGGCTGAAGCAGAAAAGATGGCTTAAGATGGTACTTTACCTTGTCGTCCTCGCTGGTATCAGTTTCGGCTTCTACTTTTTGCTCCAATACTTAATGACTTATTTTAATATCCCGGTAGAAGGATTTGCCCCAATAGCTTATTTGATTGTTTTTGGAGTCACCCTGGTATGTAACGCGTTCATCTTTGTTCCGGTGGTATTCCACATTTCCACTATGATGTGGGCAATAGAGTCCTGTAATTGTAACCTTGTTTTGGTAGTTTTGGTAGCCAGCGTAGCCGGTGCCCTGGGCGAAATAACTGGTTATTATGCTGGCTACTGGGGAAAGAGGATCGCACTCGCTGAAAGCACACCGGGATATGACAGGTTTGCAGGCTGGATGCAGCGATATGGCCCCTGGGGCATTTTCCTCGTCTCTCTTCAGCCTCTAGCTGACATAGCTGGACTCCTGGCTGGAGTCTCTAGATTGCCCTTATGGAAGTTTCTCTTGCCTTGCTGGCCAGCGAAGTTTGTCAAGTATTTTTTCATCTGCTACTTTGGCGGGGCAATTTTGGGTCTTCTCCCTCCTTTACCGTTCTAGCTTCAGTGCTAAAGAGCGAGCTAGCTTTTTTTCGTCTGCCTTGGTGCTGACCTCTCCATCTAATTGTGCCTTATGCAGTATCTGGAGGACCTTTCCCATCTCCGGTCCGGGGGAGACGCCCAGTCTTTTTAGCTCTTCTCCGTCGAGGGCAGTTCTCACATAGCGCAGTTTCGTCAGAAATAGTTGGAGATGGCGCTGTGCCATTGAAGGTTCTGAAGCTATGGCATTTGCCTGTATCGCCACAGGCTCATATTCCCGGAGCAGATAATGAATCTCACTGGGTTTCAGGGAAGGTTTGTCAAGGAGATGGAGGCTGGTCTTGAGGCGGAGCGTATCGTGAATGGCTCGGGACAATTTTGCCGGTATGTTAAGACGGACGAGAAATTGCTCAATGCTCCTTTCGCTAAATGAATAAATAAGAAGGCAGAAATAGAGCGAAGGCAATTGGCTGGGCTTTTTTAGACAGCGCGCTTTGTCAAATTTGTCAGCTATCCAACCATCACCTTTGAGGAAGGGGCTTATTCTTGGCAACACTTCTAGCTCGGCAAGCCGCTTGATGACGAGTTCTGGCTGTTTTTCCTTAAGAATTAATTCTAGCTCGTGTCTGATTCGGTCGCCGCTTATTGTATCCAGCATAGGAACATCCTGTTTAAGTAACTGAGCAGTCTGTGTTTCGAGCTTAAAACCAAACCGTTGTTCGTAACGGACGCCCCGTAAAATTCTGGTGGCATCGTCGCTGAAGCTTCCAGGATGCAAAATACGAATGAGGCATTGTTTCAGGTCGCTTTTGCCTTGATGGGGGTCAACTAACTCACCGTAATTGTTTGAGGCGAGGGATACAGCCATGGCATTGATGGAGAAATCTCTACGGATGAGGTCATCCTTGAGGGTGCCCGGGGTAACCGTAGGCAATGCCCCCGGTCTGGCATAGGTTTCCTTTCGTGCTGTCGCCAGGTCCAGGCTGAAATTCTCATATCTGAGCTTGGCGGTGCCGAAGCGGTGGTGGGCAAGCAACTTGGCTTGGCTGGTTTCCGCCACTTGTTGGGCCAATTTCACTGCATCACCCTCGACCACCAAATCCAGGTCGAAATTGGGATAACCTAGAAGCAGGTCTCGTACTACACCACCGACGAGATATACCCTTTGCCCCCCTTTAGCCGCCTGACCACTGATATCCTTGACTAGCTCCAGGAGTGGTTGGGGGACATATTGCTCTATTTGCCGGGCTAAATTCATCGCCTTAGTATTATACCAGCACTTCGGTTGCCGTCGTATAAGGTTTGTTGATCTTGTGATTTTCGTGGGTGGATTTAGATTAGCCCTGCTTCCATATCCTGCTTCATCAACCGAATTAGCTCAGTATTGAATCGGTGGTGAAGTTGTTTAGCGGTATCGCCGGGCCAGTCGTAGAAGCCTTTGCCACTTTTCATTCCCAGTTCGCCCTTCTCTACGTGTTCGGCGATGGGTTTCCACGGCTCTACGCCGCGGTCTTTTGCCATACGGTAACTGAAGTCCAGCCCGATCAGGTCCATTCGCTTGAAGTAAGCAGTGTAAGTCATGCGGCGACCGAAGCCGAAGGAGATAACATCATCTATAGTGTCGGAGCTGCATACGCCGTGGTCTATTAGGGACTGGACTGCCTGCCCTATGGCCCCCTGAATTCTATTGCCAATAAATCCAGGGAGGTCAACGTCAATAATCACCACTTTCTTCCGGATGCCTCGCAACATTCTTGCCGCCTTCTCTACAACCTTCCTGTCTGTCTTTTCTCCTCCGACCACCTCTACCAGGGGGACGAAGTGGGGCGGCTGGAAGTAGTGTGTTGCCACGACACGTTCTGGGTGTTTAATTGCTGAGGCAATGTCAGTAACCCTGAGGCTGGAGGTATTGGTGGCGAGTATTACCGGCGGCGGACATAGCTCATCAAGTTTGGCGAAAATTTCTCGCTTGAGGGCCAGTAGCTCAAGCACGGATTCGAGGATAAAATTGGTGCCCGTTACCGCGTCCGTTCCGTCTCTACCATCAAATCAAGGGCTTCCTTCGCCTGATCCATGGCCCGCTTGCTGGTTTCCTCTCTGGTATTGTACAAGCTGACTTGATAACCGAATCTGGCAAACTCCAGGGCCACACCGAAGCCCATTAGCCCGGCACCGATAACCGCGACTCGCTCAACGCCTTCTTCTTTCATTGCAGCCTCCTGTGTCGTTATCCTGTATCTAGGTAAAAGAATAGCTTTCTTTCCAACTATAACCGTGTGCGTATTGCCTGTCAAATCTTCTGGGGTACTCCCGTAAACGTTGCGTTTTATATGAGGTCAGGCAGGTGCTAGAATACGCCGGGATTACAAGAATGCCGGAGTAAGGAGGTGAGATAAAAAGCATGAAGATAATAGACTTGGGCGTGCCTATAGAGGCTGTTTCCGGGCAGGGACAGGATGTGGAGGTAACCCATATTCCGCATGAGGAGGGTGCGACTGGAATGCAACAAATCTTCGGGTGCAGCAAGGATGACCTTCCTCGGGGATTGGGCTGGGCGGTGGACACTTTAACTCTCAGCACTCATGCGGGCACCCATGTTGATGCTCCCTGGCATTACTCTCCTGTATCTGAGGGAAAGAAGGCCAGAACTATCGACGAGATGCCGCTGGAATGGTTCTATGGTGATGGAGTGGTACTGGACATGCGGCATAAACCGAGGGGCAGTGCCGTTACCGTTGATGACATCAAGGAAGCCCTCAAGAAAGTCGGCTATACACTGAAGACGGGTGACATTGTCCTCATTCAGACCGGAGCCGACAAGTACTGGGGTACGCCTGAATATTTCGATGCTGGTTGTGGCATGACCAGGGAGTCGACCCTGTGGTTGATTGAGCAAGGTATCAGAGTAATGGGGACGGATGCCTGGGGATGGGACATGCCTTTTTGGGCTATAAGAGAAGAGTTTCTCAAAACGGGGGATAAAAGCATTATCTGGGGTGGTCATTATGCCGGCATCGAGAAGGAGTACTGCCATATCGAGAAGCTGGCCAACCTGGATAAGTTACCCCGGCCCTTTGGTTTCAAGATTGCCTGCTTCCCCATCAAGATAGTTGGGGGCAGTGCCGGCTGGAGCCGGGTGGTAGCAATCCTGGATTAATGACTGGCATAAATACTTCTAATCGGCAACCGTGGTAGCAAGCCTAGGGGCACGGGTCATCGGTCTGCCGCCAATAGAATGGAGAACATAATACAAAATTCCCATAACCGTAGTCAGAATATATAATTAAGGAGTAATAGGAGAGTTTTCCAAACCTCCGCTCTTAGAGGTAAGAGAGCCCAGGGAAGTTACGACACAGAGTCTTTAAGCATGGAAACCAAAAGCCAGGAAGGACACAGGAAAAGGCTGCGGGAAAGGTTCAATCAATCGGGGTTGGCAGCCTTCCTCGACTACGAAATTGTGGAACTGCTGCTGACACTGGGGACGCCTCGCAAAGACTGTAAACCGCAAGCAAAGGAAGCTATAAAGAGGTTCAAGACCCTGAGAGGTGTTCTGGAGGCTCCTCCCGAGGAATTACAGAAGATCAAAGGGATTACTGCCCACAATATCTTTGTCATCTTCGATTACCTTTACCATTCAATGCGGGACCTGAAAAAAGAAGTCTTCAAGGTCATGTTCCTTGATTCCCAGAATCGAGTTGTCGAGATCGAAGACCTTTTTGAAGGTACTTTGAATGCTAGTGCTATTTATCCTCGCGAAATTATCCAGGGCGCTGTCAAACATAATGCTGCAGCCCTAATCTTCGTCCACAACCACCCGGCTGGGAATCCTCAGCCCAGCGATAACGATAAACAAATAACCCAGGACCTAGTGTATGCTGCAAATATTATGCTGATTAAGGTCTTGGACCACATCATAATAGGTGAAAACCGCTACTTCAGCTTTGCCGATGCCGGGCTCATTGAGGAATATAACTCGGACTTCTTAAGCCTCAAAGAGGGAAAAAGAGCTTAAACCAGAACGGAATTTAACGACCTTAACAAAGTATGTGGGAATTCTATAATTCTTTTATTCGTAATGTTCAAGTTTCATTGTTAACGTAAGAGGGTCAACGCCTCGTACAGCCATTGTAACTTCCGCGTGGGGCACGACACCTTGCTCAGTTACCCAGAGTGTAATCTCCAGGTCCATGTCAGGTTGTGTTCCATTCACCACGAAGCAATTATTATAGGTGCCAGAAGGGACAACAACATCCTCTTTTCCGATGGCAGTCATCTCCACGTTTACTTCTGCTATACCGTGATAAGAGATCATAGGGGTGAACTGCTCTGAGTACCCCACATCAATGGCTCCCCAGTGTTCTGGCGGTAGTAATAACGTCATTTCCCTAGTTACGTCAACAAAAATGCCTGCATCTATTGCCGTCGGAAATGGCAGAGTAGAGTCCTCGGAACTCCATCCAAAAGAGTGGGATCGAGGTACTGAATTCCGGAAATCTCCAACCTCTCCATCAAAACTCACCCCAACTTCTCCGACGGTGGTATCTATGTTGAACTGTCCTTCGAATTGATAAGTCCTATTGCCGACTGACGCGAATTGTAGCTCCCCTACTCTGGATTCTTGGAAATAATAACCGTAAGTTGCAGAATGGACTTTAGGCTCAGGCTCTGGTTTGAGAAAGGTATAGGCGGCAACGGCACCAATAATGGCCAGACCAACCAAAGCGATTATAACTATCGGATTTTTGCTCTTCATTGTAGTCCCTGCCCGGGCTAACTCCATGCTATAATAACTTCCTTAGTGTAAAAAGAATGATGTGAATAGTCAAAGATGTAAAAAATGGCTGATTTCCGACGGGGCATCAAAGCTGGCGTGGCCACAGCAGGCATCTACCTAGCTATCTCTGCGATACTGGGAGCAATTTACTACATATCTTTGTCCCTCCCGCACTTTTTATACGGAACCGGGCTAACTCTATTTACATGGGGGGTGTTGATGCACCCCTCATCCGTGATTATCTTACTCTTTCAATATTTGGTCCGCGGAATCTTGTTCGGGGCGGTTTTTGCAGCCCTGTACAACTTCCTTCCCGGTACAGCCAGCGTTAAGAAAGGAGCGGTGCTGTCGGCGTTCGTCTGGATAATCAGTGCAGTTGGGTTTATTTACATGACCCCTGGATGGCCTATTGATGGCGGCACTACTTGGACTTATTGCGGTGGTGGAACGATTGTCCTGTCATCGGTTGGCCCGGCATTGGCTGGCATTATATCAGCTCTGGCCTTTGGCGCATTGACCGGCTTCCTATGGGATAGGTTTCGGCCGAAAAGACTGGCAGAAGCAATAAAAGGAAGTCCGGTATTGCTCATCAGCTTCATCTTGGGAGGAATAATTTGGGTAGTATTGGCTGTGGGATTCCTTATAGGTGTGGTTATTCGTGGAGCTCCTGCAATAGGGCCTGATTTTTGGTGGACAGATATACTTGCTACGTCGGTTGTCTTTATCGGACTCCCTGGCTGGGTTCTCGCTCTCGTCGCCTGGAGAAAGACGAAAAGGGGCGAATCTGGACTTAAATGGGGTGTGGCTGGGGGGGTGCTTATGGCACTGACCGGCTTTATGCTACTCCCCGGTGCCCTAGCCATTACCGGTGGAGTATTCAGCGGGCAAACACTTACTGACGAGTCTAGCACCATCGAAATTGTGCAACAATGATAAGCAACTTTTCGAATGTATAGTTAGGTGAGATAATTGGCTGATTTTGGACGGGGCCTCAAAGCTGGCGTAATCACCGGAATCATCTACCTGGTTATCTATATAATTGTCGGCGTCATATCCTTCTACGAGTCTTTGTATCTTACAGACTTCTTGGACGCAGCCGGACTCGCTCCGGTCGTATCACCGGTTTACCCAGGCTTTGTCTCCTCGTTCGGTATCTTTGACAATATACTCCGCGGAATCATATTCGGAGTTATTTTCGCGGTCGTGTACAATTTCCTCCCCGGCACTATCAGCATTGTGAAGGGAGTGGTGCTCTCGGCGTTCGTCTGGATAGTCACTGTAATTGAGGTTGTTTACACAATGCCTGAGTGGTCTGGCGTTCGCGGGACTTATTACGGTCATATTGGTTGGCATCATGTTCACTCTGCTCTTTGGTGCATTGACCGGCTTGCTGTGGGACAGGTTTCGGGGGAAAGAATTGAAAGAAGAAAGAAAGGGAAGGTCGGTATTACTGGTTGGCTTCATCATGGGAGGAATAATCTGGGTATTATTTGCCCTGATGTTTCTTATTGGAAGGATACCTTTAGTGGTGACAGGGTCTGAGTTCTGGTGGGAGCGCATAATCACCAGGTTGGTTTTATTTCTCGGACTCCCCGGTTGGGTTCTCGCCCTGGTCGCGTGGAGAAAGACAAAAAGGGGTGAATCCGGGTTTAAGTGGGGTATGGTCGGAGGGGTAATTATGGTACTGACCGGTCTTATGCTGCTTCCCGGCGCCCTCGCCATTACTGGCGGAGTGCTGAGCGGACGCAAACCCACCAGCGAGCCCAGCACCGCCACAACTGAGCAATAAAGATAGGCAAAGTTGCCAACGCCGGGCTCATTGAGGGATATAACTCGGACTTTTTAAGCCTCGAAGAGAGAAAAAGAACTTGAGTCATAGGGGAATTGAATTTATTACGCAGTGCTTAGAAGCATTGACTACTATATCCGTCCGGTTAGGCTGTTTGCTGGAAACAGTGTTTTAAGGTGAGGACTATGAACATCTCATCATCAGACATAACGTCAGCAACGATGAACATGGATAACTGAAGATTTCTGTTTATGACCTGAGAAATGAGTAATAAAGCTTCTAACAAGAATCCAGGAGTGAAACTTCCTTCGGTAATGGGCCCGATCCCGGTTACAGAGAATTCGTATTCGTTCAATGCGGCCAGCCGGCAGTTCGTCCCAATCAACCTCGCCTCTTACGGATATATTGAGGAAGAGTTCTTTGTCAGTGGTCTGGCTAACGTGTACGAGTGGTATCAAAGTGGCACCAGCCCGGCTACAGTCCAGACACCTGAGGCTCCATACACGACCCGTATTCTGGTGCGCCGGCCTACAAATCCAAAGCTGTTCAGTGGCAATGTAATTGTAGAATTGTTCAACTGGGCTAGTAAGTACGATAATCCCTGGGGCGGGTGGGCGGAATCCCATGACTACTTCCTTGCCCACGGTGATGCCTGGGTTGGTAT
>SMTZ1_10016936_pt1 | contig 11907 bp, 4 predicted proteins | sample DeeMarSWOR136_30_FD_25667 | JGI IMG/M metagenome (IMG submission 25667) | reverse complement strand
ACATCCAACAAGAGCGCTACTCATCCCCCATCCCTGTAAAGATGGAATATCAGTGATACCATAAAATCTCTCATAAAAAGGTTTCGCGCCTCCTATCACAACCCAGTCGTATCCAAAAAGTAAACCACCGAGAGCAGAAACTATAGAAATACTGAGTATGTACGTGAGATTGAAATTGATACGCATATATTGCTTTATAAGTATTGTAAGTACTAATTTTGTACCATGCAGAATTTCTGAAATACTAAAATTAAAAACAATAGTTCATTTTATTATAAAATTGACCATTTTATTATGCCATGATAAGGAACAGATATGGAGTAATAAGTGTGAGTTATAGTTGAATTCCTCCGGATATGTTCTAATTTACTTATAAAACTACTTATTAATGGACTTTATCTTAATCAATATCTATTAATAAACCCCACCAAATATCATTTCAGAATGCAATCCAAGGACATCTACCCGTAAAATTCTCAGTTAATTAAACAACATTAATATTTTCCTTGGGAGACTCATCTGAAAATCGTCGATTACTTAATCCAAAACTAAACAGCATTAGCCTTTTCCGCTTTTCATTATCTTTTTTACCAGACAAAAAATAAGTTTCCCACACAGATGATTACACCCCTACCCTGTAGTAAATTAAGGATTACCTATTATGCTAATTATTTAAAAGTCTAATTTTACTCTACTTCATTAATTATTAACACAACTGATAAACTTATTCGGTTGAACTCCCTAAATCTGAATGAATTACTTCAATTTTTGGTGAGCTTAGTTTTTTATTGCCTTCCCTCACACACTTCCCTAATTTTTATTCTATTAGTGATATATATAACAAATATGTCTCATTACTGAATCTTTTCCATATTATTTCTGGGTTTTATTTAATCAATGAAAATTTTTCTACATATTGACAAGTTATCCGGTTTTCAATTTATTCATTCAGCTTAACATTATAAAAAATTAAACATGAAGTATTTCTCTGTTTTCTTAAAGCAATTTATTCTTTCACTCATTTTACTTTTATCTTCCTATGCTTTCGCCCAGAGAACCCAAATAAAATATCTCAGCGGTATTGATAAAGATAATACCGTTGACTGGGAATTTATGATTTCTGGTGGACGAAATAGCAGAATTTGGAGTCGCATCCCGGTCCCATCCAACTGGGAGATGCAAGGTTTTGGAACTTATCGCTATGGGAATGATTGGTCACACAATCCAGTCCCGGATAGCATAGGATATTACCGATACAAATTTACCGTACCAGTTGCCTGGAGAGACCGGAAGGTAGATATGGTTTTCGGTGGATCCATGACTGATACTGAAGTAAAAATAAATGGCAGAACAACAGGTGCTATACAACAGGGTGGTTTTTATGAATTTCGCTACAATATCACTGATCTGTTAAATTTTAATCTCGAGAATCTGCTGGAAGTTAAAGTAGGCAAATATTCATCAAATACTTCGATTAACCTGGCCGAGCGTCGGGTTGACTTCTGGCTTTTTGGCGGTATCTATCGTCCGGTATGGTTGGAAGCATTCCCATCGCAACATATCAAGCGAATAGCCATTAATGCAAAACATACAGGTGATATCACCATTTTAGTCTTCCTGGACAGCATTTCGACGGCCGATCGCGTTACCGGTCAGATTAAGCAAATTGATGGGACACCAATTGGACAGGCATTTTCTACAAATATCACCGCAGAGCAGGATAGCACAGTTCTGCGTACTAAAGTGAATAATATTAAGCCGTGGTCTGCGGAGTGGCCATATCGCTATCAGGTACAGATTAAACTTGAAGAAAATAAAAAGACAGTGCATGAGGTATCTGAAAAGTTTGGCTTTCGTACAATCGACATTCGAGCGCATGATGGCATCTATATCAATAATGTAAAAGTACGGCTCAAAGGTGTAAACCGTCATTCCTTCTGGCCGACTTCCGGACGCACTACCAGTAAAGAAGTTAGTATTCTGGATGTGAATCTCATGAAGGATATGAATATGAACGCTGTTCGCATGTCGCACTACCCTCCCGATAAACACTTCCTTGATGTGACTGATTCTCTGGGTTTATTTGTGATCAACGAACTAACCGGTTGGCAAGACAAATATGATACTGAAGTCGGTAGAAAACTGGTCCGTGAATTGGTTATCCGTGATGTTAACCATCCATCTGTTATTATGTGGGCAAATGGAAACGAGGGTGGATGGAATTATGATTTGGATGATGATTATGCCCAATGGGATCCGCAGCAACGGATTGTTATCCACCCCTGGGAGAATTTTAACGGAATTAATACAGCACATTATGAAGTTTATAACTGCTGTTCAGGAACTTTTTTCCAAGGAGAAGATCTAATTATGCCGACCGAATTCCTTCACGGGCTTTTCGATGGAGGTCTCGGAGCCGGTCTGGATGACTGGTGGAATTTGATGTTACGAAATCCTTTAGCAGTGGGTGGTTTCCTGTGGGCCTTTGCTGATGAAGGAATTGTACGAATGGATAAAGGTGGTATGGTTGATGCGGCAGGTAATAGAGCGCCGGACGGCATTCTGGGACCATTCCGTGAAAAAGAAGGAAGTTTCTACACCATCAAAGAAATATGGTCACCTGTATATTTTGAGTTGAGTGAACAGGACAACCTTCCAGTAACGTTTACAGGAATAATGCAGGTAAAGAACAGATATGACTATACCAATTTAAACCAGATAAATTTTTCATGGCAGCTGGTTGATTTCCCAGTGCCCTTTTCTGGAGAAGTGGGACATGAGGTTAGAATTGAAGGCAGCGCGGCTTCTCCATTTGTTCTGCCAAATCAGCAAGGCACTCTATACATTGACCTCCCGAAGGATTGGCGGAATTACCATGCATTTTTTTTAACAGCAACCGATATGCAGAATCGCGAAATATACACCTGGAGTTGGATGATTCCTGAACCAAAAGAATTAGCTAAGAATTTAGTGCATTCCAGCACCGGAAAAGCCAGCGGAACCGAAAAAAACGGTATGATTGTCCTTATGGCAAATGGGATCGAAGTTAAGATCGATGTTACCACTGGACAGCTTTATAGCGCTACCTGTAATGGTACGGTCATCTCTCTAAGTAAAGGCCCACGACTCGTATCGGGTGAGGCTACTTTAAAGGATATCAAACACTATCCTGATGGAAATGATTATGTGGTAGAAGCAAATTATGATGGAAATCTGAAAAAGATCCACTGGCGTATGTTACCGAACGGGTGGTTACAGTTAAACTATGCCTATTACTTCGGCGGCCATACGATGATCGACTATCTTGGGGTGACCTTTGACTATCCGGAAGATAAGGTAACGGGTCTTCGATGGCTGGGAAAGGGACCACACCGGGTATGGAAAAACCGCCTTAAAGGAACTGAATTCGATGTTTGGTACAAAGATTATAACAATGCAATCACTGGAGTCAATTGGGAATATCCCGAATTTAAGGGTTTCTATGCTGACATATACTGGGCAACCCTGGAGACAGAAGAAGCACCGATTACTATGGTAATAGCTTCTGACAACATATTCATGCGGGTTTTCACACCTGAAGAACCTAGCGGAGAAGCATTTGATCCAAGAATGACACATGTCGATTTTCCTATAGGAGATCTTTCTTTCTTAAATGGAATTGCGCCGATTGGAACTAAGTTTCATGCAGCAGCAGAACACGGTCCGGCTGGATTACCAAATATGGTGCCGCGATTAGGGAAATCGTATAAAACAACTGTTTATTTTTATTTTGGGAGCGATCTACCAAATACCTTAAAGCAATGATTTAACATATAACATGTTTAAACAGAGTAATCAATTTATAGCATTAATGCATCGGAACTAAATGCATTTGGACTTAAAGGCATATTGATAAATTGGTGAGGGTACGTTGAGAAAGTGAATTTATAAATAGGTGGGGAAATAAAAGAATAGTAGAGCCGGAAACATGGTATAAATCAATTTAAAAAGATACAAAAAATGCATTTTGACCATGTTTTCGATATGAATAAAACCGTTGGAAAGTATTAAATGTGACCACTCTGGTAATTAAGGTCATTCTATGTGTATCATATTTAATAAAGAGAAATCAATAAAAAGGAATAGATATGAGGGTATTAAAAAAATCCTCGATTCTGATGTTGCTTTTAGCTATGAGCGTGCATCTTTTCGGAAAAGTGGACGGAACTACTGGATTGCCTTTAGGGGGTATCGGTACAGGCGCCGTTAAATATAATGCTAGAAACGGCACATTTTCGGGGAATTTTCATACACCCACCAGGGATGGTGATTATCAATTCTTAAGAAACGTACAATTTCAAATATTTACAAAAAGAGCAGATTCTATATCTACTGCTGAAATATTGACTGCCCGACAGACTAATGGTCGTGTGGATGATGATGCTATTTTTCCACTTCATTGGGTAAATTTTGGTGAATGGAATGGAGTCTCTGTGAATATGACAGCTTATATACCATTTGATCCCCCATCGGTTCCTACGATGTGCCACCCCTGTGCAATGTTTGAATTTAACCTTCACAATCTGAACAATGACACTGTTAATGCCTCGGTGGCTTACCAAATTAGTACTTTGGATGTCCCGGTGGCTATAGCAGACACCGGATTTTGGGGTGTTGACCAAAACCTGGAATTATGCCTGATTGGAAGGATTAAAGATGGTACAGGTGATTTGACTTATGGCAATAATGACGGTTTCTTTATCACAGGTCTTTGCAATAATCAACTTTCAAACAGCAATACAAACCGGTTGGCCCTACGTGTATCTCTAAATCCCCTGGAATCTAAAAGATTACGTTTTGTTCTGGCCTGGTATTTAATTGGAGAAACAGATCAATATTTATATACAAATTTCTGGAACGACGCTAAGGCCGCCGCCATTTCGGCTCTTAACAATTTCGATACTTTTAATGAGAATGCTCAAGAATTGATTAGCCGGATGCGGGATTCTAATCTTCCAGAGTGGCTAGTTGATCAAACTCTCAATTCACTCGTAAATTTAGTCAACAACAGTGTTTATTTTAAGGATGGCCGGTATTGTCATACGGAAGGACAATGGTGGCCTGAGGGTACTATGGACCAAATGTGGCACGCAAGACAAATTTATATAATGATCAATCCGGAACTCGCCTGGCAGGAATTAGAATGGTGGGCGCGAACCCAGCATGTTCAAAATTATACTGGCCAGATCCATCATGATTTCGGAGTTAATTTTAATTATGTCGGTTGGGATGATACCGAACATGACGATTACCGGCCCATTTACCAGTGGGTGGATTTAAATTGTGGGTTTATTATTTCCGTTTATGAAGCTTTTATCGCTACAGCCAATCAAGATAAACTTTCCTATTTCTGGCCCTATTTAAAAAAAGCAGGTCAACGAATTCTTGATCAAGTAGATGCCTATGGGAACTCCGAATACCCATATACATTCTCAACCTCTCTGAGCACTTACGACGCTGGTGGTAATTCACAGGCCTATAATACAGGGTTATCCATTGTGGCGTACCATATCATGGTTATTCTAGCAGAAATAATGGGAGAATCTCAAATCCTTGATATATTCCAAGATGCTTTTCAAACCGCGGTGAATAGTTTTGAAGCAAGATGGTTGGATAATACTTATCCGGTGGGAAATTATTGCGAAAGTGTTCTTGGTGGACCTTGGATTGCCAACTTTTTAAAGATGGGCTCCTTTTGGGACAAACAAAAACTAGACTCTCTTTATATAACCTTCGCAAATTATTACGATCCTCTTAATATGGGAATGGGGCTGTTCGAAGGTTCCTATTTAGAATGGCAACCATATCTAATCGGACATATGGGGGGATATTCACTACAAACAAATCGCGCAAATATCTGGTCTGCACTGCAAAGGGATATGTATGAACGTAATTATTTTAACAGGAATCTTGTTTTTAATCAACAACTTGGCATTCCTGCTAAAGTTTATTCACCTACATGGATAGCCTCAAGTGCTCTTGGAACTAATCAATATATCAGCATACCCGTACTTTGGCGGAATTACTATAATATAGTGGGTTTTCACCGTAATAAGTATTCAGGCGAATTATGGCTCGAACCAAAACTTTTCGATTCCTTAAATCATCAATTGCAAGATGCCGTAGTTCTTACCCCTGAAGGTTATGCTACGATAAGCTATAATACTTATGGCGAATTTTACCAGAATCAGGAAATTGTTTTTCAACCGGATCAGCCAATGGATGTCTTGGCTTTTTATGTATGGGATCTATATGATACTTCACAAACATCGGTGGACATTGTCAGAGTAGATGGTAACGATATTGATTTTTTACGAACCGGAAATGGAGATCAGAAACATCTTAAACTAAATTGGATGGGAACAATACCAGTAGATGGTATTACAATCCAAATTGAGGGAGAACCTATCACTCAAATTGAAGGAGAACCTGCTATTAAAATTCCCACAAGCTATTTCCTCAATCAAAATTATCCCAATCCTTTTAATCCATCAACAAAAATTTCATACTCAATACCAAAATCAGCTTTTGTAGTTTTAAAAATTTATGACATCCATGGCAGAGAGGTAAATACTTTAGTTAATGAATACCAAAAACCGGATCATTATATAGTAAATTTTAATTCCAGCAATTTTGCAAGTGGAATTTATATCTATCATATGAAAGCAGGGGAATTTCAGGCAGTAAAGAAAATGATTTTACTCAAGTAAAATATCTTGGATTAATAAGGCTCTTTTAAAAATATTTACAATAAACTCCAGGCAATCTTGGTGATTTGTTAATTTTAGAAAAAAAGTAGAGTAGTATGTGTAAGTTCACATAAATATTGAAACAATCACATAAAAGAGTTCTTTAAAAAATGAGTTCATTTAACTTTAGCAGAATGACACATTTTACTTTTTATGGGATTATTAAAAAATGATACCTGTTAAACGTAGGATTGGCCAAATAGTGATTTAGCTCCGAAAATATTCATAGTAACATATTATTTATATTATATTTAGTAAAACTGTCATTTCGAGCGAAGTCCGTCGACTGACGGAAGAAGCCGAGAAATCTTTATAAGTTCAATAGATTCCTCCCCGTCTGGCCGCCGGACACTTCGCTCTCCCGGCCGGCCGGGATCGCTCCGGTCGGAATGACATTTAAATCATATTTTTTCAGAGTAAAGTAAACAATCATAAAAATTAATAGAGGAAAAGTATGATTTATTCAAACAGAGAACTTATAAGAAATACAGGTTTTGGTAGGATACTATTCATTTTGATTATTTTATTTTCATTCTGTAAGTCGGAAATAATGAAACCAAATATTATTTTTATTATGAGCGACGACCACGCGGAACAAGCTATTAGCTGTTATAAGAGTATTTTAATTAAAACACCCAATATCGATAGAATCGCTAAAGAAGGTATTTTATTTACAAACAGTTTCGTGACCAATTCTATCTGTGCACCCAGTAGAGCAGTTCTGCTTACTGGTAAATATAGTCATTTGAATGGCTTACGAGACAACCGGGATGAATTTGACGGCAGTCAAATGACCTTTGTGAAACTATTACAAAAGGCCGGGTACGAGACGCACATTGTTGGGAAATGGCACTTAAAAACAAATCCTACCGGATTTGATAACTGGCAGATCTTAATAGACCAGGGTGAATATTACAATCCGGTTTTTATTGAAAATGGAGAAGAAAAACAATATACAGGATACACAACCGACATTATCACTGACAAGGCTATAGATATTTTAAAACAGAGAGACCAGAATAAACCTGTTTGTTTATTAGTGCATCACAAAGCGCCACATCGAAATTGGATGCCGAATACCAAACACCTGGAAGTATATAATGATACCGATTTACCATTACCAGAAACCTTCTATGATGATTATTCAAACCGTCTGGCAGCAGCAAAAGCAGATATGAGAATAAATGATATGTTTCTATCTTTTGATTTAAAACTGAAAAAGGGATTTTATAAAAAAGAGACTGGAACAGGAGGAAATGCTGAATTCGCAGGAAATGCCGAGAAAGCCTGGCAACTAACTTTTGAACGCCTAACTGAAAATCAAAGAAAAGCCTGGGATGTATATTATGATTTAGTGAGTGAAAATTTCCAAAAGGCCAACCTATCTGGGAAAGAATTATTGATATGGAAATATCAACGTTATATCAAAGATTACTTGCGATGTATTCTTTCTATCGATGAAAATGTCGGCCGGCTGCTTGATTATCTCGACGAAATTGGATTATCCGAAAATACTATTGTGATTTATACATCTGATCAGGGATTCTATCTGGGTGAGCACGGCTGGTATGATAAGCGGTTTATGTATGAAGAATCTTTGTGTATGCCGTTGCTAATGCGTTATCCCAGAGAAATAAAAGCAGGTCAGATTTCAGATCACATGGTTCTGAATCTGGATTTTGCATCAACTTTTCTTGATTTCGCCGGGGTGGATATCCCCGAAGAGATGCAGGGAACATCCTTTCGTCCATTAACCCTTGGTATAACACCTGATGATTGGCGGAAATCCATGTATTACCATTATTATGAGTATCCCCATGGGTGGCATAATGTAAAATGTCATTACGGAATTCGAACCCTTCGATATAAACTGATCCATTTTTATTATGATATAGATAGTTGGGAACTATACGATTTGGAAAAAGATCCTCTTGAAATGAATAATGTCTATAATGATCCAACTTATGCGGATATTATCAAAGATTTAAAAACTGAACTCGAAAAGTTGCAGCTAAAATTTGGAGACAAAAATGTAAAATTTTAATGTGGTTTTTCGTAAAACAAGCGAAGCAAAATATTTAATTCAAAAAATCAATACGACTACTTTATATTAAAATAGCACTTTCATTGTAATCATTATGCTTACAAATAGAAGAATTGAAAACCATCCCGGCCAAACATTTTAATGAATTGCCCGGCATATTGGCATACAATTATCAGGATTTTATATAATCAACTTTATAATCACTCAAAGTAAATTCTATAAGAAAAAGAAATTCCTTCATATCATTAATTTTCATGCTTTCAGTGAAGTAAAAAATGTGTATTAGAGACAGTTTTTACTTTTATTAACAGTATTACATAATATAAAAAATTCCTCAAAGATCGTTTGTTGGTTGACTATTCTCAGGAAAAAAATAGTCATTTATAAATGATTAACCGAAATGAAAATTTTAGATTCATATTACAGAAAAACAACAAAACGGAATGCAAATGGCCTTAGTAGTTGTGTATATCTGATCAATTTGTTTCTAGAAGATAAAATCATTACTAAAAAAGTGTTACTACTAAAAAATAGCATTTGTTAAAAATCAAATTCCTTTTAAAAAGCTAAATCCTTTATATACTTTTTTTCCATTTTTTGGAGATCGGCAGTGACTTTCCCTTTAAAAAACAAGACAATGTAAGCAAAAAAGGGAACAGCCGATAACGCCTTCAGAAAGTCTCTTCTTAAAATTTTGATTTTCACTTTCTAAACCTTCTAAATATTTTATCAAATATCTTGATTACTTTTTGATTACTATATTAGTATATGAAATCAATCATCAAAATACAATTTTTGATTTCCATGATAAATTGTACTATGATTTTAATCAAATATCTTTCGTTAAAAAGTGGATTATTTTAATTTCAATTTAGAATGGAATGGCAATTGATAATAATTAGTTGAAAGCCATACTATTTATATAGAACCTGGTTCTTATATAATAATAATTGTTACATATAAAACGAAAGACATCTGTAAATTTCCTGTACTAATTTGTATCATTTAAGAGATCCGTGTAAAATTGGTGAAATTTTATAACTGATAATAAAATTGGAGAAAACCCATGAAAATAACGGAACGCAAGCATCAATTTTTTATATTTGAAATAATCATTTTTTGTTGGTTCTTTATGGTATATGGTCAGAACGAAATTCAGGTCGAAAAAATAGCAGAAGGTTTCCAATTTTTAGAAGGACCTGTCTGGAAAGATAATGGATTACTCTTTAGCGACATTCCTGCAAATACCATTTATCGCTGGACACCTGATTCGATGGTGACTGAATTTCTTACGCCATCAGGGAATTCGAATGGACTGGCATTGGACTTAGAAGGACATCTTCTTTTGGCCCAACATGGAAAACGTCAAATTGCTAGACTTGAAGCTGATGGGTCTGAAACGCCTCTTGCCACTCACTACCAAGACAAAAGATTGAACAGTCCTAATGATATAGCCGTGAAATCCGATGGGTCCATCTTTTTTACAGACCCACCCTATGGTATTTCCCAGGATCAGGAAGAATTAGGTTTCTACGGTATTTATAGGTTAAGCCCCTCAGGATCACTCCAATTACTTGATAAAACTTTGCAGCGCCCTAACGGCATTACCTTTTCACCCGATGAAAAAAAATTATATGTAAGTGATGCTGAAGCAAAAAGAATATATGTTTGGGATGTTCAGGATGATACCTTAATTGTTAATAAGCAACAGTTTGCTCATATGAATGTAATAGAATGGGGTTCCGGCAGCGACGGGATGAAAGTTGATAGTGAAGGACGATTGTTTGCTACCGGACCAATTGGAGTATGGGTGTATAATCCGGATGGTACTCCTCTTGATACAATCGAAGTTCCTGGACAAACAACTAATTGTAATTGGGGAGACACAGACGGTCACACGCTATATATTACCTCAGGATCAGCGTTATTCCGAATACGCAATATCTATACTCATATTCCGGATGAGAAAAATGGCCATATTAAATTAAAACCTTTTCAATTTTATGGTAATTATCCAAATCCATTTAATCCCTTTACCATAATTTCATATAAAATAACCAGGCCAACTTTGGTAGTCTTAAAAGTTTACGATATAATTGGAAGAGAAATGGAAATTCTAGTAAATGAATTCCAGAAAGCAGGAGCATACAAAATTAAATGGAAGACAGAAATATTTCCGAGTGGGGTATATTTATGTAAAATACAGACTGTTAATAATTCACCAAATTCAGCACAGGCATTTTCGGAAACACGAAAATTAATATTAATCAAATAAGAAGATTTAATTATAATAAAATTTTTTGTCTATTATTCTGGTTAACAGTTTTTCATGAATTTTTGAAAAATGCAATAAATGCTTGAATTAATTCAGCAATTATCTTTGTCTCCCCATTTTGGAAGCTTTCTCTAGAATGGAGGGGATGGCATCGTCCATTAAAAATTTCATCTCATCATAACGGAAAGTTCTTTCTTCAAATTTTAAATTTTTTACAGCTTTTAAAAAGCGATTTTCAAATTCCTTAAAATAAGATCCATAAATATGATAACTGTCAGCCTGGTGAACATATCTTCCTAACTTTATTGATTTTCCTGAAATTTCTGAGATTCTATCTGCTATTTTTTTCTGAAGCTGGACCAAGGCAAACATATTCATAAATGCAGCTTTATAAGCATCGTTAGAGCGGAATCTGACATTCATATTTAGATACCAATGCTTATTCGCCCCTGGTAATAATCTGCACCAGATGCTTTGTAAACAAGCAGGATCATAACAATAATTATCTTCCCAGACTTTCCAGGTGATGGCTTGTGCCCGACGTGTATAGGGAGTCTCTGATAGTTTCTTGGCAATCAGCTCTATTTGATCAAAGGGATCTTTTATTCCGGGCACGACATAGTTAAATAAACGCTGGTGGTAAGTATATTCCCATCGGGTATCATTCGAATCAGCACTGGCGTCTCTAATACAATGATCTTTGATTCCGTCTAAAACTTCCATCACATATTCCTGAAGATCTCCAAAACCGCCTGGCATATCTCTATGAATCATTGGTTCAGAAAGTGGATCTTTAACGA
>SMTZ1_10032638_pt1 | contig 11910 bp, 8 predicted proteins | sample DeeMarSWOR136_30_FD_25667 | JGI IMG/M metagenome (IMG submission 25667) | reverse complement strand
TGGGAAATCAGGATCTGTCAGAGAAATACTATGAGGAGACCCGAAGAATCCTGGAAAATAAGATTCAGAGCGATCCAAATGATGCTCGGTTCCATAGTTCCCTTGGCATTGCGTATGCAGGTTTGAGTCAAAAGCAAGATGCGATCCGGGAAGGAAAACTAGCTGTTAAGCTGCTTCCTATTAGTCAAGAAGCTTGGCGAGGTCTCAATCGTATTGAGGATTTAGCCCGCATTTATACGATGGTCGGTGAATATGACCTTGCTATCGAACAGTTCGAATATCTGTTAAGTATCCCCGGAGAAATCTCGATTCCTTTACTGCGCCTCGATCCGGCCTGGAAGCCCTTACGCAACCACCCCCGTTTCCAGAAGCTGTTGGCGTCAGCTAAGTAGTGCGTATAGGGTGACGGACTTGATTGACTCCACAGCACAGACACTGTTTTGTTCTTATCGAGTCCTAAAAACACTCGTAGTTAGTTCTGGGGTAATCCGACCACTTTCAGCACGACGCCCGTATTGCCATAGGGGCCGAGGGCCGAACTGGCCAGGACATAGACTTCGTCGATACATTCGATACCCACAAAATGATTATCCCAAGGGATGCCGGGATATTGGCAGAATGTATCAATCTTGATGATTTTAGACGCCCGGCTGAGCTTTCACGAAATCCGTCAGGGCATAGATTGTATCGATATTGTAGCCGGTTTCAACGTGATAGATGAATTCCAGATCGCCGCCGTCGTTTTCTTCTAAGATGTGCCTAGCCCAGTTTAATATTGAGTCTATCTTCTCTGAGGATAAATCCTGCGGCAGGGGGGAGACGCTGATGTGCATTTGTTTTCCGAAGATTTCCCTTGCCTTGCCGATCGACGTATCGCCGCCGAGATCGAGGGAATGCAGGTTCTCAATTCTGGAAAATGCCTGAAGGTGATTCGTGCTGGGCCCGCACGAATGCAAACGAAGGGGGCCGAGTGCTTCGCTGATTTTCGAGGTCGCCGGCACGACGAATTTTTCAATCAACTCGGGACCGACCATACAGGCTGAGCATTCGCCGACGTGCACACCCGTGATGGGCAAGTCGGCTATCTCGGAGAAATGCCGGCAGAGGAAGGTAAATGCCTCACCGATCCAGTCCATAATGTCTAGGCAGCGCTGTTGTTCTGTGATCATGTCCAAAAAAATGCCCTCGCCGAGAAACTTCTGGGCGGTCGTCATCAGTCCGTGTAGGGTGGCCCGGCCGGACGCATCCCAGAAAAATGGTGGGATCGGACGCAACGGTCCTTGGGAGCCGTTTTGCACCTCGCGAATTTGCTGGCTAAACAGCCTGACTAACTCGCCATCGAGTAAACTCTCAGGTGCGGTCAGCTCGGCGAGGTCCTTTCCGATGAGGCAGCCGGGCGTGATATCAGCATCGCAATTGTCCTGAGGTACAAAGTCGGCGCCCAGCAGCATGCCGAGGATCATGTTTGGCTGGATACCCCCGATCAGAATCTGGCCCTTGTCCCAAGAGTCGATTTGTCCCAGGTTGGATTCGGAGTAGAAAAGCCGCATTCCGGGAAATTGCTCGGCGGCATATTCATTACACTGGCAGTCGACGGTGTAGCGCTTTTGCGGCTCGAAGTAGTAGTCCCGGTCGAACGTGACACCCAGGGCCTTGGCCATCCATCCTTTCGAGAGCGTTCCTGAGATCGTAATCATCTTCGGCTCATACCAAGTTTTCCAGTTCGCGAATCGTTACGGGCTTGCCCAACTCGGCGGAAAGATCAGCCGCGATGCATACGGCATGAGTTTGTGCCGCATCCTTCCGGATAGGGCTTCTTGTCCTCAATGATGCAGTCGAGGAAATGAGAGACTTCCCCCTCAAAGGGATGATGGGCGACATCGGCGCTGTCCGGCAGGATGCAGGGGATTGTCAAAAAGTCCTTCTGCCCGGGGAAGAGCTTCGGTGCAAAAAGCTCTCCGTTGCGAAGCGTCCCCTCAGTGCCGTAGATTCCGATGTTGAATCGATACGGCATCTTGGCGTCGAACGTCGTTGTGCTCCGGCCAACCTTGCCGTCCTCAAACTTCACATTGACGGAGATTGTCCCCGGGTACTCTATGGGGTTTTCGGTTTTCACCTGATAGGCGCAGACTTGCTCGACCTCGCTTCGGGCAAACCAGCGCAGCGCATCGATTGCATGGCAGCCGCCGGTGAGGATGGCCGTTCCGCTCTGCTGGCGGCTCGCATACCATTTCTCTTCGGTCGTCATCCATATCCGGTGCATATAATCCACTTCCACCATAAAGATGTTGCCGAAGACGCCTTCTGCGATAAGCCGGTCGATGGTCATCAGCAGTGGATTCCAATGGAGCACGAAGCCGACCAGAGTCTTGACGCCGGCTTCTCGTACGGCCTCCTGCTGCCTGCGAAGGTCCTCAAGTGTCAAAGCCACGGGTTTTTCGATGATGACGTGCTTATCCGCCTCCGCAGCCGCGACAGCGTATTCTGTATGCAGGTAATGAGGCGTGCAGACCACAACAATGTCCACATCCTTCCGTCGAAGCATCGCAGCGGCATCCGTTTCAATAGCACACGTCAAATGATACCGGTCACGATGTCGTTCTGCATTTGTACGGTTCCGATCAACGAGGGCACGCACGTCGGAGCGTTCGTCCTTTTGAAAGGCTTTGACGTACTCCTCAGCCACCGAGCCGCACCCAATAATCCCGACACCGAGCTTGTCCATACTCTGCATCCTCTTCTTTGGCGATTGTCACATGTTTCTTTTACCTGCTGAATACAATTATAGCCGGATAGAATCATATGTACAGGAGTTCAAGACAGTGCTTCTCTGATGTAAATATGGTATCATGGGGTAAATGAGAATGAACGAAAAGAGAAAATTGGTGCGACGCATCGCACCCTATGGTCTGTCTTCTGTCCTCTGTTTTCTGCCTTCCGTTCTTCGTCTATCATCTGTCGCGGGGGCGCAGCCGCTCAAGTTCTGTCCCGGACGACAGGTTGGAACGGTGCAGACGACACTGATTGCCGAGGCTTCCGGCATTGTGGCCAGCCGGAAGAATCCGGGAGTTCTGTGGGTCCATAACGACTCGGGAAATGCCGCAAGACTGTATGCCGTCAATCCGGAGGGCACACTTCTTGGCAGTTATCGTATCAGAGGCGCCCGTTGCCGCGATTGGGAGGATATTGCTATCGGCCCTGGGACTGCCCCCCGGCGCGACACTCTATACGTCGGTGATATCGGCGACAATCGGGCCAAGCGTGCGTCCATAACGGTCTACCGCGTCCAGGAGCCCAAAATCGATCCGAACCGGGTTTCCGTCGAGATGACGATTGGCCCGGCGGATTCTATTGAGCTTGTTTATCCTGACGGGCCAAAGGATGCGGAGACCCTTATGGTGGATCCTTTGAACGGTGACATCTACGTGATTTCCAAGCGTGAGCTCCTCTGCCGGGTCTATCGGGCGGCCTATCCGCAATCCACCAAGAAACGAACCACGCTGACACTGGTTACCCGACTGCCCTGGGGGCTTGCGGTCGGGGGGGATGTCTCGCCCGACGGACGATTGGTGATGGTCCGGGGAGTCCTGAATGCGTCTATATGGATTCGGCCAAAAGGCGAACCGCTTTGGCGAGCCTTCAGGGCAACGCATATTGCGCTTGAGCTGATCCCGGAGCCGCAGGGTGAAGGAATATGTTTTGACGCCGACGGTCGCGGATATTATACGATCAGCGAGATGAAGCATCCACCGATATACTACTTTCCTGCCTTGATCGCATCAAACAAACCGGACGGTTAGCCAGAGGTCTGAATCCATAAAGAATTTATTCGCAGCTCGTGGTTTTTGATCGCTTGTCTTGATCGATAAATGAACCATTCGGCCTGATCTTAAGACTAAGAGTATAGGATTCAGTAGTAACTTTGATCCTTCAGGGCGGTGAATAGGTTCAAAAAAGGATTTCGACGATGGAAAATGAGAAACGTCAATTTGAGATAGGATTAGCGGCTTTGACTGGCGTGCTTGGTGAATTTCGAAGAGGAAACATAAAGAACAGCAGGAACCACCGGCAGAGGTTGACAAAACACCTAAAAAAACTGTCTGAAAGATGGGATCAGAGATTTCCCGGTTTTCCTGGAATTCGCTTCCCGTACTCCTCTTTTATAGGTGTATGTCTTACCTGGGCAAGAGATACACATTTGAAAAAGATTATCACTCGGCTGCTTCAAAGCGAAGCGCTTTATCAGCAGAACAGAGTCATTGTGAATCCCGCTTGCGTTTTCGGAAGGCACGCCAGGGACCTTGCATCGCGCATGAAATCCTACCAGGTCATCGGAACAGACATCAATCCGAAATTCGACTGCCTTTACGAACATCTCCTGATAGGGGGATCTCCACCGAACTATGAATTCAGGCAAGAAGATATTTTCAATCCCCAAATGCAAGAAAAACCGACAGCGGTGGTATTCTTCGGCGCCTGTGGTTCCGTATCCGATGGGGCCATGGACTACGCCGTAGAATCCGATGCTCTCTATTTGATCTTCAGAACCTGTTGCCACGACAACATCGGGGGAAACACGGAGATTGCCAGAAGGTTTACCGTGCTGAATTGGGATTTTCGGATAAAGAACTTCGTCTATTCTCGAAAACGAGAAAAAAAGACGGGAGAATATTTTTCCGATAGAAGAGGTATGTCGCAATTCTGTTGAAAGTGATATATGCAGAGCCATTATCGATTTGGACAGGTACTTATATCTGGTCGAAAGAGGGTACCGGGTATGGTTTAAAGGTGACTTGTTCGTAGCCCGAAGATCAACATCGGTGCCTGGCTCGTCCAGCCTCGACGAGTCAAGGCCACATTGTCGGGATGCAGTGGCCAATCGTAATGAAAAGCGTCCAAACCCTATGTTCGAGCAAGAAAAGGAGATCTGAAATGAACCGTGTACTACTCAAGTGTGGTTTCTCATTCCTGTTCCTATGTGTCATGCCCTCAGTCACGACGCCGGACACGTCTCAAAGGATCGTCAAGTACAGCCAGGAGATCGAGCCGTACGTTTCTTTCCTCAAGGAGTATAGGCGACAACCTGTGGATTACATCATGGGACTTTTCGGAACGCACGATATTGTGATTCTCTGTGAACGGCATCATGGGGAAACGACGCAATACGACTTCATTCTCGATCTGATCAGCGATCCGAGGTTTATTGACCGGATCGGCAACGTGTTCACAGAAGTAGGCACAAGCTCGATGCGAGGAGCGATACATGATTTTCTTTTTTCGGAGAATCTTACTGAACGTGAAATCGAGAAGAAAGCGCTCAATATCTATCGGAACCTCACGTGGTTTCCGATGTGGGAAAAACATAATTTCTTTGCCTTTCTGAAACGGTTGTATTGTCTGAACAACTCCCTGGCGGCCGCAAAGAAGGTGAACCTTTATTTCTCCGACATGCCGTTCTCATGGGAGGGAATGACACGGGAAAAATACAAAGAATTCAGAAGCACGTTGCGCAACCGTGATAGAACGATAGCGAAACAGATCATTGAGACATTCAATGAGATTTCGCAATCCGAGGCAAATCGCAGGAAGGCACTTGTCGTTATGAACTACCGACATGCCTTTAACGATCGGTTCACGCACCTTCATAAATCATCTGAAGTAAAGGGAGAAAATGTTGGTCGATACCTTTTTGAGGAATACCCTGGTAGAGTCGCTAACGTCATGATGAATTTCATGGCTGTGAAGATAGGATCTACAGACAAGGATGTTCAACTGGGACTGATTCAAGACGGAAAATGGGACGCGGCCTTCGAAGCGGCAGGCAATCCGAACTTGGGATTCGATTTCACGGGATTGCCTTTTGGAGAAGACTCGTTCGACTACTTTCCCTTTCCTTCAAAAGGCCTAACATATCAGGACGTGTTCACCGGCTTCATATTTTATGAACCTCTTGAAAAACATAGAGTGGCTGTAGGAATTCCCGGCTTGTTCGATAATGGATATGACAAGGTCATCCTCGAAAGATTTGCGATTTTCGGTAAGCCTTATGAGGAGAACGAGGCGAAATCCCTTGTTTCAAGGCTTAACAGGGTGCGTATTGCTGCATATGAGGATATAGGTATAGACATAACAGAAAAGAACTCATGGTTAGCTGACCTGAAAGACCAATAGCTGTTTTGCAAGAGAAAAAAGGGAGCAAGGGAAAGAAACGGGAAATAGAGATAGATCCGCCGTGTTATCGGTTTGGCGTTACTCTATGTGGAATACACTCGTATTTTCTCCGACGTCTCCGCTCGGCACGAAAGGAGCTACTCTTCCTTCACCCTGAGTGGAGTCGAAGGGTACAGCCTCAGAACGCTCTTCATGAAATCCACCGTCAGCCGTCTGAAATGTATCCCCCCGACGCCGTGCCGTGATCGCGGGTAGATCATCAGCTCGAATTCCTTGTCGGCTTGTTGCAGCGCGTGGACGAGCTTGAACGTGTTCTCAACATGCACATTATCGTCGATGGCTCCATGCACGATCAGAAGTTGGCCGTGCAGGTCTTTGGCCGCCTCGATCACGGAAGTCTTTTTGTAACCTTCTACGTTATTCTGGGGGATGTCCATGTACCGCTCGGTGTATATCGTGTCATAGAGGTGCCAATCGGTGACAGGTGCCCCTGCGATACCGCCGGCGAAGAGCTTACTGTGCGTCAAGGCATACGCCGTCATGAATCCGCCGTAGCTGTGCCCGCTCATGCCGATTCGATTTCCATCGACGAAGGGCTTTTTTTTAAGCCACTCAATGGCCCCTTCGATATCTTTAAGCTCCTGGATGCCGAGCTGCTTATACGCCGTCCACGCTGAGCATGCGCCTTTGCCGCTGGCGCTGCGCGGATCGCATCGAAACACGAGCATCCCCATCTGGGCCAGCATGTGATCTCGCGCCCTCCCTCCGCTCCACGTATCACGAATCGTCGGTGAATGGGGACCACCGTACGTCATGAACCAGACGGGGTATTTCTTGTTACTGTCGAAGTCCGGTGGTTTCAACAGGCTTGCTTCGAGCAGGAAGCCGTCTTTCGTCTCGATCTGAAACTGCTCGTATTCGCCGAACTGGTATTCCTGGCGCTCATAGACGGGATTCGTATCCAGCATACGTGTTCTTCTTCGGTTTACCCCGAACAGCGCGACTTTCGTCGGCGTGGAACTGTTGCTCCACGTGTCAATAAAGTACTGGCCGTTTGGACTCATATTGATCCGATGACTGCCGCTTGCCTTGGTCAGGCGTTTGATTTCGCCGCCGCTCAGATCTGCACGGTAAAGATTTTCTGCAATGTGCGAATTACGTGTCCCGGCGAAGTATACCCGGCCGTTCTCTTCATCCACGTGGTGAAGCCGCCTCGCTTCCCATTTGCCTTTCGTGACCACATGTTTGAGCTTTCCGTCCTTGTCGTACAGATATAAATGCTTCCAGCCGGTCCGTTCACTGAAAAGGAGAAACGATCCATTCGAAAGAAATTCCGGGCTGTCCGGTATATCGACCCACGCCTCCGTAGTCTCACGGAAAAGGCGAGTGACTTGCTCGCCCCGTTTGGAGGCCGTGTTGAAATCGAGCCACGTCTGAGCGCGGTCCTGAACGAAAAAGAATATCCGTTCACTGTCCGGCATCCATCCAATCCGTGTAATCAAAAACGTCCCTTCAAGGTAGTTATCCAGTTCAATCCATCGTACCGGCCCGCCCGCTACGGAGACCGACCCAGCTCGCACGTTCGGATTGGGCTCGCCCGCGCGGGGATATCGTGTCTGTTCTACTTTTTGTTTCTTCGTGGTGTTGTTGACCACGGCGAAATGATTGACGGGGGCGTCGTCGAACCACATCAGGGCGATGGCGGATGAATCGGGGCTCCACGAAAACGCCTTCCATTGGCGTCCGTACACTTCCTCGTAATAGACCCAGTCCGCCTCGCCGTTGGAGATTGTCCCACCGCCGTCGCTCGTCAGCGCCCGTTCGGTCTGCGTGGCGATATCAACGACGTAGAGGTTCTTGTCGCGCACAAATGCGACAAATTCCCCGTTCGGAGCAAACGTGCTGTGTTTCTCCCGGCCCGGCGTGTTTGTCAACCGCACGGCGGTCTTGCCGTCGAGCGTGCAATAGTACAGATCGTTCTCATAATCGATCAAAACTGCGCTTCGGCTGGGATTCATGTTCAGCGATGTTCGTTTTGAAAACGACGTGGCGGTCTTCTCATCCATCGTCGGCAGGCTCTTCAAACCTTCGGCCAGGTCGTTCGGCTCAAAGAATAGCTCCGAGCGTGCGCTGACCGCATGAACCTTGTACAACCGGCCGTCGCGGACCTGGAGGTAGTGCTCGCCATCATCGAGCCAGGTGAGCCTCGAAACGGGAGAGCCGCTGAAATTGATTCTTTCCTTCGCCTCGTATAGTGCCTCGAACGTAATCGGCTTATTGAATTCGCGTTTTTCCTTCAACGGCTGGACCGGTCCGTGTGTGATCGGCACATATTCTTTTAGCCGGACAATAGGATAGTCGCCGCCCTTCTTTAGTCGCCCGAAGAGTCTTTGCATCTGCTTGCGCTTTTTAGAATCTGGCTCAAGGAGTGCTCTTGCTTTGCTGCCTGACTTTTGATTTGCTTTGACGAGGATCGTGCCGGCTCGAAACCGCTTGGCTTCTTGCCGGCACTCCGTCGTCAACGCAATAGTTCCCTCGGCCTTCTTGTCCCATACCACCTCGGCAATGTAGTACACCTCGATATCCAACTCGACATCTTCACGAAGCTCGCAAACTTCGAGGTCCTCTCGCTGCAAATGTTCGGTCAGCTTCTTGAGCTTCTTGGGATAAAGATAGGCATAGGGTTGTTTGGGGATCTCCTTGGCCTTTGATTCTTGCCCGGCGCGCACATCACCCGGTAAGACGGAGGCCAGGAAACCACTTAACACCAAGATCTTTATAGCGTTTTGGATCGTCAAGAAGCTCATCCGATTACAGCGACATCTTCTTCCCGGAGACGATCACTTGCTCGACGTCAAGATCGCCCGATTTCATTTCGACGAACGGCTTCCCGTTTTTCAGGCCGGCCGTGCCGAATCCGGTTGCGGTTGAGAGGAAGCAGCGGAAATTGTCACCGATTTTCGAGTCGATGTAGAGCGTCTTGTCGATGGCGTCGTACCGCAAGCCGGTAAGGCCCTGCAGCAGCCCGTAGCTGGACAAGGCCCGCGCGTACCAGTGACCGCATTCATACTCGTTAAAGGGATTGCGAATACGTCCGTCATATCGATCCCGGCAAACGCGAACGATTTCGAGCCCTTCCTCGACTTTGCTTGCCTTCGAGCATCAGGTGAGAGGCGACCTGGTATTCGATGCCGGTCCAGACTTCGTCGCTGTAGACGAACGGAATGGAGAGTTTTCCGCCGCGAGGCCAGGAGCACAGCAGCAGGCCGCCGTCCTTGCCCAGCGCGAAAGCGGGGCGCTGCGGATTGGCATGGTCGGAAAGGTCGTGCTTCAGATTGTACTTGTGAACGGCCAGCAAGTGGCTTCTGACTTTCTCGGAGTCCACGATCTCGCCCAAACCCGCCATGCGGGCCATCCAGCAGCCGAGGATCCCATCCGACAGACATCCCGTGCCGTACTGGTACTTGGGTCCCTGGGTATTGAGCATCTCCACGATGTGGCTGTATCCGGGGCCGTTTTGCGAGCTGGCGAGTGGATGGAACTCCGCCGTGAGGCCCTCCGTTTGAATCTTCTGATAGAAATATTCTCCGTTGTAGAGTTCGGTTTCGAGGACCTTCTTGCCCTTGGCCAGCAGATCGCGGTAGCGGGAGACGTCCTCGCCCATGGCCGTACCCATCTCGACAGCAGCGGCCAGCGCGCCGAGGTAGAAACTCGTACAATGCCCATCGGGGCCCCAGTATTCGATATCGTACGTATTGTGATGGGGCTCTTCCAGGATACCCTTGCCCCTCGGATCCCAGGTGTTGATACAGTAATTCAAGCTGATCTTCACCTTGGGCCACAGTTGTCTGAGCCAGCCCGTGTCCCCGGAGATGCGCCACTCACGATAGACCTTCATAATTCCGCCAAGCTGCCCATCGGAGGCGGCGTGATAGTCGTGGGCCGGAGGACGTATGGGCAGGGGCGTGCGGAACGTCTGGTGTCCCCGCTCGTCCTGGCTGACGTTGAACTCCGTCTCCCGGAGCGTCCGTTCGAGCGATGGAAACAGGTTGGGGATGGCTTGGGCGTAATTCCAGACGTGGGTGCAGGAGCCGTGGCAGCAGCCCTGGTTGTCGCTGCAGCCCTCAAAACACCAGAGACGTCCGTCCGTCTGCCTGAGCACGGTGGGGGATTTGAGGATTGTCAGATTCGCGGCGACGGCTTCAATGACCTCGGCGGGGAGCGTCGAATCGTAGAGGGTGCTTCGGAATTGGGCCGTTTTACGGCGTAGATGACTGTAGTTACGATCCCAGTAGCGTGCGATGTCTTTGATATCCTGGAATCGGCCGGCGTACCAGGGGACGTAGTTGCCGCAACAAGCGCATTCGCTGTCTTTGGGTGCCGGGGCGGCACGTACCAGGCGAACATCAAACAGACGGTCTTTTGTCCGCCGGGCTTTAATGTGATGGGCACGAACAGGGATGCGCCCGGACATCGTCCCTTGACCGGCGGATTGTCGAGCAGCCGGGCTTCCTGAATATTCTTCCAGGCCAGGGTGAGCGAATCCCACCAGCCCCCCTTGAACCAGCAGTGATCGACGACCACGCTGTTGTCGTCTACGAAGAAAGCGAAGGAGCCCAAGTTCTCCGGGTTCTCCTCGGTGCCTTCCTGATGAAGAATGAAACCGTTGCGGATGGGCAGGATCGTGTCTTTCTGCCTGTCGATCTCCATGAAGTTTTTCGTGTTGTACGAAAAGACGGCCTCGGAGGCGTTGTCCGGATCGCCGGGGATGAATGGACTCCAGCCCGTGACCCTGACCTGCAGCGGGATTTCCTTGTCTCTGAGTGTGACGGTGCCAAAGGGGAATCGCGCCCGGAACGTAGCCCGGTCGAATCTCGGCAGGCCGTAGCTCGTTCTGGCCGCCCCGTTGCCGGTGCCGGGAGAGCCGAATGTTTTCCATGCAGGCACCGGACCTTCCAGGACTTTGGCGACGTTGGCTTTCGTCCCTTTGATACACAAGGCGGCAAAGGAGCAGGGTTCATTGAAAACCTGCATGGTGTTCCTGACGGACAAATGGGAGATCGCGCCGGTTCCCTCCAGGCAAACCATGCCGGCGCCGATGCCGCCGATAGGAAAAGCCACTCGATTCAAATAGGGCCCTCGGTACATCTCATTGTACTTTCGCTGTTGGGCGTTGATCGTCGATGCGCCGAGCGGCCCGACAAAGGCGACCACGGCCACAAATAGGGACAACTTGGGATTCGCAAGACTCTCCTTACTTCTCACTATAGAATTGTTCCTTGTGTCGTTCTGCGTATTTTCCAAGCTTTTCGGCGACCTCCGGATATTCTTCCAGCACGTTCGTCGTTTCATACGGGTCTTTTTCCATGTCGAATAGTGAAAACTCAATTTTCTCTTGCCTGTATTTGCCCGGCATTCCGTCCTTACCCGGTGTGACTAACGTTCGGTACGTGTGCGGAAGATGCAATTTCCATCGCCCGTTTCCACTGATGACGCCCTCGAAATTCCTACCGGTGGAAAACGGATAATACCTGTGCGGATTTCTCGTGCCGGGCTTCCCCGTGATCAGGTCCCATACGTTCCTGCCGTCGACCGGATTCTGCGGCAGCTTGGCTCCGGTTATGTGGGCGAGCGTTGGGAGGATGTCGAGCGTGCAGAATGCCTTATTCGAGATGGTGCCCGGCTTGATTTTAGCCGGGAACTTGATGATACAGGCGCTGCGAGTGCCGCCATCGAAGC
>SMTZ1_10006335_pt1 | contig 11912 bp, 18 predicted proteins | sample DeeMarSWOR136_30_FD_25667 | JGI IMG/M metagenome (IMG submission 25667) | reverse complement strand
GTTGTAATCAGCTATCGTTGCTACTATCCACTTCTTATTGTTATCTTTATCTTCATAAATTTTTCTCTGGAATTGATGTAAGATAGCAATGGTTTCTATGAGGACAAAGAATCGCGATCGATCCCGCATAACCCTTATCGGACTAGTTGGAAAACTCCTGAGTACGAATCTCACGTATGGGATTCTTACTTCCAGATCTGTTTGTAAGCATCGCTGTGCATTATGAAATAGCAATACTTCTTCTGGATTGAGATTGTTGGATTTTCCTTCATACTTTTTCGATAGTACAACATCTGTCTCGCGCACCTTCTTCTCGTCAATGCGAACGTAGATAGAGAAGTTCCTTGTCTCGTTCTCAGCATGTATTCCTACATCAGTTGTAGATGATACAAACCCGCACGGTCCTTGTATCTCTCTTCTGCTAGTTTCCATCTTAAGTGTTTCTGGATTTTTCTCTACCGTCATAATTACAAGGCCACCCTCATTCACTCCGTCCTGCAATTCTCGTATCGAATAGTTTGACGCTTCTGCTCCGTGCATTTCGCCAATTATTATCATCTTATGTTTAAGTTCATTCTCTTCTACATAGTAGAATGTTTTTGCAGATGCATCCTGGATCGCAATGTGTCCCTCGCGTGGTATAAGAGTAAGAACACGATTCATGAGCCACGTTTTTCCAGAACTGGATGGTCCCTTAATTAATGCAGATATCGGTTTGGCCATCAGTCGTGATGTGTAGACAAGGTAAAGAAGCAGCTTGTTTATATCTTCTCCGATGATGTCCTGTCGATCGAGCGCTTGTTTTATTTGATACATGAGCCTGGGAGAAGAAAGAAACTTAATTGCCGTTTCTCTCTCCTTGTCATCCATTATGTAGCGTGCTGTTGGTGATTCCTCCTCTTCTCTGCTCTGTTGTAGTTGTTGCCTGATTGCTCCACATAGGTCGACCATTGCTTGTTTTGCCGAGTCAATATCTATAATTCCGGATCCAGTGCTGAAATCCCGCGCAAAGTTCATTCTCGATTTCGCAGAGTTAAGATCAACATTTGATGTTGCTATCATCTTTTTCCCATTGACTACTGATACATTTGCCTTTAGGAGTCCTCTTCTCTGGATGATGTCACTTACATGAACTTCATACTGTCCAAATCCAAACACAGCGAGATTTGGTTCGTTTCTTCTATGTACGAGCTGTCGATCTGAGACTGCATATATTTCTTCGATTGGTGATATTTCTAATTTTCCTATCCCACTTGCCATGTAATCACAAACGTCCATCCCCTCCGGCAACACTACTCCGCGAATATCTTTAGCTTGTGAGTGTAGAGCAGAGGCAACACGCTGAGCGTTCTGTACTCCAGCTTCATCATTGTCATAGGCTATAATTATTGATTTTCCAGACAGTTTTTCTGAGTATTCTTCCTTAAATACTTTGGCTCCAAGGATCCCTACAACATTATTATAGCCAGCATTTATTAACGAGAGAGCATCTGGTATTCCCTCGCAGATGAATATTTCGTTATATTTCTCTAGACAGTCCTCGTTGAAAAGTGGCTTACCACCAGCCGATACTGTGATATCGATAAACTTGAAAGATTCTGCTTCTTTCCCAAGTGAGCGTCCTGTTACCCACCTAAACTTTCCTCTGTTTTTTATCGGAAATACAATTTTCCGGTAGTATGAGTTTACTACCGTTTTTTTATCTCGCTTCACTCGTAGAAGTCCAAGATCTATCGCAGTCTTTTCGTCGGGGTAGTCTGGAGTATCAAGACTGAATCCTATCTGGAACTTCTCTACCAGAGATATCGGTATTTTCTTTTTTAGGAAGTACGATCTAACATGTTCCTCTGTCACAAGAGAGCCAACGAGAATACCAATATACTTATCTACAGTGTCCTCATCGTATGTTCTTTTTTTCTGTTGCGTCTGCTTACGATTTGGTGTCTTTCTCTTGAACTCTTTTGCTATTCCAGAGATGCATCCCCTCTTACATTCGTAGAGTCCAGTATGCTTATTGATATATAATTTGTTGAATCCACATGACGGACACTTACATAGAGACTCATTTCCGTTTGATACAGGCTTGATCTCGGAGACTATTATTCCATTCTCAATGTCGTAAGTTACTGACATCTACACTAGTCTCCTATTGTTTGTTTGTTTGGATTCTCCCGATGTCCTCTTTCTCCTCAACTTCTTCTTGAGGTAATCCAGGTACCTCTGCGATAAAGTAGAACGTGATCGCCGGACCCTCTACTTCTACTCCAGCGCCGAGTACTTTGTAGTCTGGATTCTCCCTCAGAAATTCGTCTACTATCTTGCTAAAACGAGACGCATCTGCACGAACAATGATTGTTTTGACCATCACTTTTTCACCTCCTCCATCTACAGTTTCAGGAATTAATTTGAGTTCCTCCGCTGACAATTGCTTCCTTAAACCAATTGCAGAACAAACTGTGGTTTCGTTTCATAAAATATCCAAAGCCAGAATCGAGGATAAATGTTATCGCAGTATCATCTTTGCTTCTAACTGATCGACCATACGCTTGCATCATAGTTGTTGCGGCAAGACTTGCATACCAGACTGGATCCTCACGCATACGTGCTTTTATCTGTTTGTCTGCAAGAGATGCGAATGGAATCTTTACTATTACCTGAAACCTGGATTTGTCTCCCTTGAGATCAATTCCTTCAGTCATTGATGGGCTAAGAAGGACTGTGGGATCCCCGTTGGTCATGTGTTCCTCTAGAACTTGTGCACGGTTTGAGCTATCATGCGAGAGGAGTCTATCTTGATGTCTTGTGTTCTCCATTATGTATTTTGATATACGATAGCTCGTTGCGTGAACTATACCCTTTTGATCTGGAAACTTGTCAAGTATATAGTCGACATCTTCAACTATTTTGGGAAGTGTTTTCTCTAAATGCTCCCACCCCATTCTTCCTGTATTCATTGAGTATATTGGGCGATTCTCAGCTGGAAAAGTAGAAGGCATCTCAATGTACTCAAATTCTTCTACTCCAAGTCGTCTTACTTGCTCTGGAGTTATTGTTGCAGATGATAGTATGATGATATCGGCGTTATCGAATACGAGCCTTTGCCCAAACTGTGAGATATTTATTGGCTTGAAACTTACTTTTAGTTTCTCTTCGTCTGGATCTGCAATCCATCTACATGTCCGTGAATGAAATCTAAGAAATGATACCTTATCTAAGAGCGTTTCGAGTCTCTTAAGTTGACGCGCTTCTTCTCCAAAAACAAGCTCTGGCCGTCTGTTTATTTGGGCTTGGAGAGTATCAATTTTCTCTGCTACTGTTTCTCCTAGTTCCTCCAGGAAGTCAGCGTAATCCCGGAATTCGTCATGGAATGGGAGCGTCATATCGATGTGGCAGAACTTGAGGATGTTCTGCGATATGACACACTCAACATAGTTCATAAGAGCGTTCTCTATGTTGTGTGCTTCATCAACAATCAATACTCTCCGTAGCCCAAGTCCTTCTCCGTAATGGTTTTGGATGTTAAGAAAATATGCGAAGTTTGTTATTACCTCTGGATGATGCAGCGCGATTCTCTTTGCCATTTTATATGGGCATGTGTCGCTGCAACTCGTCTTTGTAGTTTGTACGAGACATACTCCATTAGCGCAGGTCAAATCATCTTTAGATGCTGGCTGCTGACATTTAAAGTTAGGTCTACCTTTCATCACAAATACATTGTCTGGAACAAAATCTTTCTCATACTGGTCTTGAAGGACTAGCTGCGATGTCGTTATAAGTGTATTTGTACCGTTGAAATCTTCTTGTGGAAGATCATTTATTGCTCTTGCCAGTACGTGCAGAATGACAGATTTTCCACTTCCAGTTGGAGCAGCAAGGACAAAGAATTTTTTCTCAGAGATAACATCGCTGTGTATCTTTTCTATCACTTCCGGCTGTCCTGGTCTTGGCCCCTTATCGAAGGGTGGATACTTTGGAAAATACTTTTCAGTAATCATTTTTTGTCCTCCGAGTGTTTTATAAGATCCTCTCTAAGACTTGCGCACATACTTACTGGAAATCCGCTCTTATCGAGTATGTTATGCCTTCTCAAAAAGTACTCTACATCTTCAAGCGTTCTCATTCCTCCAGAGTGGAGAAAATACTTCTTATACTTCTCTCCTCTTACTCCCATAAACGCCCATTGAACCCACACATCTATCAAGAGCATTACAGCTTTCTTTTTTTCTGTTCCAGAAATCGTGGATATTAGATCATTCTCCATCCGAGCCTTCATAGTCGTCGCTCGTTTCAAATTTTTCGATTTGGAAATTTTCTGTTTTGCCATGTATGCAGACCTCCTTGTACTCACACATGTTACATCTCCAAGAATCCTGTTTGTGTAGATCCATTTCTTTTATGCGTTTCGCCACAGATGCGTATCGAATCTTGAGCTTATTTATATCATCTTTCGTGACAGTTCTCACATGCTCCTCGATACCAAGCGTGTATCCGGTCGAATCTCCGAATGTGTCAGTAGGATTGCCATGCTTATCTGTAACAGCCTTGACTACCCTTACATCGAATTCGTCCTGCTCTGCAAGTTCCGGTATGTGGTGTAGGAGAGCAGCAGCATACGCTACTGTTGCGTGGTTAGTCTCCGCATCAAAGTTTGGAGTACGCGCTTTTGTATTGGTTGCCTTCCAATCGATTATGCCCGCGTTACTATCAACCAAGTCAATTCTACACTTAACACGAGTCGGTTCTCCAAATGTTTCGTCGAGGATTTCTCCATCAATTATTAGAGGAAAGAGAAGCTCAGACTCAACCATTGGAAGTTTTGTGTGCGGACTTATCATCGGTTGTATCTGGTTACGGATGATGTAGTCATAAATTGACAATGACATTGTGCTGATTTGTGCTAGGAGTTCTCCGTAACCAAACCTTTTGTATCCTCCTGGGTATTCATACCTGAGCATCGAAATTTCCTCAGCATTTGCTGGAGTAAATTCTCGATTGTGTTCTTCCGCAATGTCTCTCAGTTCGCCGGCCAGAAAATCGTATGCTGCGAGTGAAAGTACATCACGCGGACTTCCAGGTTCTTCTTGATGAATCATCCTGTACCGCTCATGAAATTGGTTGTATAAATCCCACCTCACTGCATGGTGTACTGTACTGCCCCGTGGAAGTGCTATGCTCCTTTTCTTTGCTGCTACTCCTTTTGCATATTTCCACACAACGATTTCCTGACATGTATCGTAGTTCGATACCATATTAGGAGATACCTTAAACCACTCCGGCGTAAACATAACTGGTCGAATGAATTTGTGATTTGTTGGAATTTCAATCTTTGTAATAGCCAATGCTATCCTCCTTGTCTGATCAGGTTTATGTGAGATTCTCTCATCTTTCGCTTTACTTGTGGATCCTTACTTGAAGAACAGAGGGAGCGGATATATGGCGCGGTAAGTCCAAGCATATCCGCTACCTCTTGATAGCCGATTTCCCTTATTAGGGTTTTATCTTCCTGTGTAAGCTCTACCATCTGATCGCCTATTATTTTTGGCATCGCTACCTGCCTTAGTATGGGACGTTATCATCAGTAGGCATACTCATTTGTTCTTCTTTTCTCTTTTTCGACTCCTCCATTGACAGCGAGAGATTTCTTACCAGTAAATGCCTGTTATTCTCAAACCATTTCACGACAGGCTTGATGTCCTTCGGCAAGATAAACTTGCCAGTATTTATGATGTGCGGGATTGCAAAGCGTCCTTTGTCCAGCACAGTGAGATGTGCTTCGAAAGCGTAGAATGGGTACTTCTTTTTCTTATCTCCTATTCCACGTTCGCACGATGACACAAACGCTTCACCAGCCTTGATCGAAGATACTTTGAAGTAAACAACGAATGGGGCAAGAAGGTCGAGATCCCAACAGTAGAGCAGAAGATTTTCATTGCACATCGGAGTATCGTCTACTGAAATTCCGTAGAGCTTTCGATCTTCATCTGTGAGGCTATTACCCCATCTACCCCACGGACACTCTCCGTGTGCATTGATTGGTTTTTCGTTGCCTTCTTGAATCTTCCCACTATCATCAAGCAGTGGAACTTCTTCCACATTTCCAGCCTCATCCCACTTACTCCTCATTGAACAGCGATAGTACGGCTTGCCCTTATCCTTATTAATGCAGAGTGAGAACACATTGCCTTGACTGTCTGGAGAGGGATGGTTTCCATTGAATGAGTAACCGAGATATTTGAGCCACGGTTCATCCTTCGGAAGTTTCTTCGATTCCTGATAGTCAATTTGTGCAATGCGCGGCCTTATTCTTTCAAGAACTGCACATCTGATGAGTTCTCTTGGCTCGATAGACATGTCTTTTACGAGACACAGTTTCCTGAAAGCAGGATTTGGTTTTCCGTTAAGCACCGGCTCATCTCCGATACTTAATGTGTAAAGTTTTACCGTTGCCTCTTTGTCTCCCTTAGAGTACTCATCGTCCTTTCTTTCTTCTCCAGCCCACGGATCGTCAGGCTCTTCCTTGCCAGTTGGCGGTGGTGCTTTTACTTCTACCTCATCGCCAGAGTCATCTTGTATGGCAGCATCCTTCTCCATCTGGTCGATGTCTTTTTCCTCGCGAGTAGAATTTCTCTTCGGCATTTCCTGTCCTCCTCGGATAGTGACTTCGAAAATCCTAAATTGTTGCTGAGTGATAGCAACTACGACACTAAAAAAAGTGGGAGCTACGGTGCCAAATCCTTTACTTTTTTGACACTCGTGCTCCCACACATGAAGCAGAAAGGATTCTTCTCATTTTTCTTGTTAAGATGAAATTCTAAATTGCAGTCATTACAGAAAAAGAGAGGACTCCAATCCCCTTTGTAGCTCTCCATTGCTTTGCAAAAGAGAGCAAACAGAATAACAAATCCTCCAGAGTTGTCAGGCATAAGCTAAAAGCCGCTTCTCGGACTGATCGTGCCGGGAAGGTAGATGGAGTCACCGCCAAGCCACTTGATGGCCGCTGATTCAGGGTCATCTAGAACCTGAGTCGCACGGGCAACGGCATCTTTGGCGATGACTTTCATCTGTGCCATAGCTTTTACTTTTGCCCTCTCAAATAGAGTGTCCATGTTCTCGAGAACTTCTCCCCACCTGGCAACAAGCCAGTAGGTCTTATCCCAAGACTTACCATCAGGGTGAGTAATTCCGACGAGGATAGGATCTTTCTTGTTTTCTTTTTCAGAAAAAACCATCATCTCGTTGAAGTACTCCTTCTCGTTACAAATGGAGATAACCTCTAGAACTCTTAGCGGAATAAGTTCTCCACTGAACTCTGTCAGCTTTTCCTCCGCTGGACAAATGACACCCCACATCCTTCGATCTTCCAGAGACATTTTTTTGAATGGGATAATTGAACCTTTGATGAGCTTCTTCACTTCCTCTTGTGAAGTCCCATCTGGAACAACTCCCATTTCGGCGAGAAGCTCTTTTTGACCAGAGAGATTGAGGTCGTCAATCTTTTGCAAGATTGCCGCTTCATCTTTCTTGTCAATTTTGGATTTCAAATGAGCTTCCTCACACGTAAATACTTCCACATCCATAGAGTCCTCCTTTCATCGCAGGCGACGACCACCAGAGTAATCTACCCTGCGCTTGAAGCCGTATCTGACTACAAACTTTGACGATTTAACTATGGCAAACAGTCGTAACTCATCGAGCATGTCGTTGACAGCATCGTTGAGAAATTTCCAATCACTGAATGATAGTCTTTTGTCATCACTTTTACGTTGCTTTTCTGCTTTTGTAAGCAGGAAAAGATCATCTCTTCCTGGGAATGGAGAAAGTCGCACGCTTATCTCGTACTCCTTGAGTTTTGCGTTTACCCTATCAGCAAATTCTTTTGCGATATCTTCTCCGCTTAGATTTTTAGATAGTTTAGATTCGTGTTCTTTCTCGCCATCGTTTATTATTCTTATCGTGTACATTCTTCCTCCGTGGAGTAATAGTCATTATATTCTTTAACAGCAGCAGCTATTCTCTGTGTGAACTTTGAATTAATTTTCATCACAGATCCGTCTGCTTTCTTATTAGTTCCTCTTACAAAGAGGAATATACTTCCATCGCTGAGCGTGTATCTTCCTACTGATGGGTTATACATGCTTACCAGAAATACTTTGTTTGCTCTGGAGTAGAAGATATTACTTTCTTCAGTGTTATATTTTCTCATTAAATCGTCGAAAAAACCTCCGATCATCCACTCCGGCCTCGCTGGTGAATCCGGAGCGAACTCATTCCAAATATTACTTTGATATGTTATCTCGACCGAGCTGAAGTCTCCATAGTCAATGATCTTTACGTCTAGCCGTCTTTTTGCACGCATTTTTTCTCCATTTATTTGCGAGAGGGCAATTACTCAGTGTGTGTAGGAGTCTCGGAGCACCACACGAATGAGTCCAATCGCCCCCTCGCTTACGGTTGCCGCTATTTTTCTATGAACATCTCGCGCATGAGTGCAATAAAGATATCCCAATCTTCTATTCGAGTGGTTGCTACGTCTGCGAGACGATAGTTCTGTCCTTTGATGTAATGACTACGTTGCTTCTTGAGAGAATCTCTACGACTGGTAGCAAGTTCGTAGAGAGCTACCGCACGTGGATGGATAAACTTATCTTCGGTATTGCTTGTTGATTCATTTTTTTCTGACATTTTTACCTCCAATTAGAGTGTTAAGTATAACATATACAGGGGGATGCTGTCAAGTTTATTGTTCTTTCCTTTTGTCTATTTCTCGACGCACCCTCTCGAGAATTAACTTTTCTGATGTCGCGAGCTGTGACTCGATCGAGAAAATGCCGCACGCGATAAGTGCCCTGATATGTGAAGTAAACTCCGGGAGCGAGAACGTCATGTTTGGCGGCCTATCCAGTTCTGCATCCATAGTAGAGTTGAATACTTCAATATATAATGTAGTGACACAGCCTCCTTTCGGTACAGCAATGACATCCAAACACGATCCATAGGCTTCTGTTCTCTTTATGAGAATTCTTTCCCTCTTCATGGTAGATAACCTCCCTCGCGCATGCTTAGATACTCAACTTTTCCAGCGCTGCTGTTCCATCCAACAATTATATGATCAAGCATTGTGATTCCCATAAGAAGTCCACACTTTTTCATTCTTATGGAGAACTCTATGTCCTCTTTGCTTGGGTTCGGATCCCCAGTTGGGTGGTTGTGCATCAGGATAAAAGAAGCTGCTGAGTCTTTTATAGCTTCTCTTAAAATCTCTCTTGGATGCACAATGCTTGCATTAATTGAACCAATCGAGATGATGATGACCCTTTTCACTTTGTTCTTTGTGTTAAGTGTAGCAACCTGAAATATCTCACGTTGCTCTCTTATCTCTTCTTCTCCCCAGAGTGAAAGCGTATCTGCGGGGCCATGTACTATTATGTTATCAAGATACCTTTTCGTCTGGAGCACAGTTTTTCTATACATATTTGCGACTCCTTTTGTTTTAGAGAAGTGTACGAAACCTTGCTCTCTTCAACACAGTTTTCTTATCCTTATTATGCTTCCTTTCTATGTCGAAGATTCCTTGCCTGAGATGGTCTGGGAGTTGGCCGCGATACTTCCATGCCAGAGATGCGGCAATAACCATCATTTTGTAAGTGTGAAAGTTCGAGTACGCAAGATTTTTCCCTATCTCGGTATCGTTTTTATTGAAACCGTGTCCATCAAGTGCTTGCGCACCATCGCATAAATCTGCTACGTACTTGAGACACTCTATGATGGTTTGCTTTTCCTCATGGCTCAACCTTTCCGGATCTACCTTTAGTGGCATGGTTCACCTCCTCTCCGTTTATGCTAAACTTAATCTTTGCACGTGTTATAAAATCTTTGAACACATCGTATTTGGCTTGCTCAAGCATCTCAAATGTATAGTATATCGTACAGTTTGTAATCCCCTTAAACACCGAGATGGCCAGTGCTCTTGGAACTGATATGTCCGGATAATTGCTTGTCTCTGAAACTACCGGGCAGTGAACAAATCGCAGTTCAATCGCGTCGTATTCTAGCTCTTTATGAATTTCATTTAGAGCTTGAATTATTTCCTGTATTATGTGTCCGTTCATCGCTCTTCTCCGGTACAGTTTTTAATTGAATTCTTAGATAGTGGCGCTCGAATAAGTCACCAGCCTTGAAAAGATCATCAATGTTGTTAATCTCATCAGGGAATATGTACTCCGCCATTGGTGTATCACCATAAGCTCTCTTTGCTATCAAAACGAAAAGTATTTTTGCATCCTCCTCGCTATCGACAGAGTGAAATACAAGTGCATCTTTCTCTTCTTCTGGCCTCGACCCCAACCAGTATACGAGAGTTCTGTTGCCACGCATTGCGATCTTAACTTTCCTATCAATAAATATCCTTCGTATATTCATATTTCCTCCTAGAGTAGAGGCTGGAAAGGAGAAGGCACATCTATTTCGAGGATGTTTTTAGGCTGTTCCTTCTCCCTCCAGCCGGGAGACGCCCGATTGTCTCCCTGTTTACAGTGAGGTAAGCACACACTCGTTCATATCAATTGCCAGCGTGAGAAACTCAATGAGCTTTTCACGTTTTTCGACAAAGTATTTATTCCATCCATCCACGTTATACTCTGGGTCGTTTCTGTCCACTCTTGCATGGTTGTCGATTAGTTCTCTCTCTGTCACGGGTATGAGTTCAGATTGCCGTATGAGTGCTCTGAAGAGAACAAGGTGTGGTATATCAATCTTACCATCTGTCACAAACTTACTGAGAATGTCCTCCCACCACGAAAGGTTTAGCCGCCAGAGCACAGATGACATATTGTACGAATCTCTGAAGTATCCTCTTCCGTACATTTTGTCGAAGTATTTGTTTGCTGCTGCTTGCCATGCTTTTGTCCATCTCTCGTACATTGATGCGCGTCTTTTGTACTTTGCCGCTGCTATCCACTTTGCGTTAAGTATTGCAGCCTGCTCTGCATCTTTATACGCGGCAGTAGCGGTATCTGCATCATCTCTACGTTTTACCACACGCTTGAACTTTGGCTCATACTTTCTGAGCTGTTCTTCATAGATACTTTGAATCCATAGATCGGCTCCCATAGCATTTTCTCCTTTCAGCTTTTATTGGAGTCCTTTTCTCGCATGAGAAATAGATTCTTTCCCTTAACGTACTCTGAGAGAAGTTTTCGTGTAATGGCAAGCGTCCATCTCATCGTAGCAAGTTCATGAGACGAGAACGCAAGAACTTTATCCATACTACCTACTATTTTCTGTATGTGTGCGGATAACTCTACAAAGAACTTGAAAACTTCATCTTCGAGTTCGTCATCGGAGAGCTTGTGGAATACTACTTTTTTCATTGACTCCACTCCTCCGGCACGAAAACAATCATTATTTCCTCGTCGATTGTTTTCTCGATCTCCTTCATGGTGTTGAGTGTATGCTCAGAGTACTCGTGGTAGCCTTTTCTGTGAACTTCTTGCTCCATTTCGAAGATTCCACTTACCACGAGTGCTCCGCACCGATCGACAAATACTGTGTTCTCTGGAATGAGAAGCACGTTATCGTTGATTGCCTTCTCGCCGAAAGCGTCGACGAGTTCATTCCAGATTTTCTCCAGCGTTTCCTGATCAATTACTTCCTGATTGACCAGCTTCGCAAGAGTTTCTTCGATCGTTTCTCCAAGTTTGATAACGTTATTGTCACGAAAAACCTTCTCGTTCTTCAAAGTGAGCCTCCTCTTTTTACTACGGTTGATATGGGGGTGGTAAGGAGAAGATCTGCTCAAGCAGTGGGAGGTCTGCTTAAGCGTTCAATCCGACCACCCCCAAAGTGTTTATTCTCCGAAAGCCTTTAGAGCTTTCTTGAGAATGTCTATATCGTTGAAAAATATCTCTACTCTG
>SMTZ1_10006334_pt1 | contig 11912 bp, 9 predicted proteins | sample DeeMarSWOR136_30_FD_25667 | JGI IMG/M metagenome (IMG submission 25667) | reverse complement strand
ACCGAAAGCTGTGACCTTACAAAAGTCAATATCAAGCTCATAGACTTTGGGATTGCAAAGGTACTCAGCCAAAAACATATTGATGTAACCGGACAAGGGTTCAGATCTGCTCATTACGGAGCCCCTGAACTGGCCGACTCCAAAACTGGAGTAGACGCCAGAGCGGATATTTTCAGTGCCGGCGTTATTATGTACCAGATGCTCACCAAGAACATCCCTCGCAAAGGTTCTCCACCTGCTAACAAGGTCAACAAAGATGTCCCTGCAGCACTGGCAAAGGTAATCGACAGGGCCATAAACGCCGATAGAGAAAAACGTTTCAAAACTATTTCGGAGTTCACCAGAGAAATCGACAGGGCCGTTAGCAAATTCAACTGGCTGCGCAAAGCAGCAAAAATAGCAGCGGTTCTACTCATTATTATTGGCATTACTGCAGCGGTAAAATACTTCATACCGGAACCGGATGAATTGCCGCTCCAGCAAAGCATAGAACTTCTCAAAGGTAGAAAACCGGACAAAGAAATCTCAACATTGGCTAACGCCACTGTTGTAAAATATGCTGATATTGCAGGTTACGCTCCCTATGATAGCCTCAGGCAAATAGCTGTTGAAAAGCTTGAGACAGTCGCCGAAGCTACCGGCGACGACAAATTCAAACGCAATTATGCTCCTTGGGAAAAGCAGGAAGAAGTCTGGAGTGAAATTGAACCAGCTGTGGAGAAGATTGAAAGTATTGCGCAAAACCAGCGAGAGTATAATGCCCGCAGAAACCTGCCTGTGGCGGACCATTTGACGAAACTCAAACCGAGTTCTGAAATAGTCTCACAAGCCAAGGATAAAGCAGAACAGGCAGCAATCCGCCTTGATTTCAGACCCTTAAAACAGGATGACGTGGACTTTTGTGCCGAGGCGTATGACCTCGGTGCCAAAGTTTATACGAACATCGAGATTCTGGCTGAGGGTTCAGATGCTCCCGATGTTGCTGAACAGATAAATAATAAACTCAAAAACGTTCAAAAGCTGCGAAATGATTTCCTGCTAATGCGCGATTCTCTTGATGTAATTGAGCCCTTGAAAGACTACGGCTTCCACGAACGCAGGGGGCAGTGTTTCAAAAAAGCCGACAGGTATTACCAAAGCTTTGAATTGGCAGGCGCAGAAAAATATTTTGCCCTCCTGAACCAGATATGCGGCACAATGACATACGTCCGGGACCAGGTTGACTTTCGCCGTTCTGACATAGGACTGATTAGTTCAAGACTTATGGACTTGTGTCACGAAGATATTAAGACATTCGAAAATTATCCTGACTGGACACAAAAACTTCAGCAAGTTTACGGGAAAAAAGATGTCCTTGCCCGGTATACATTGATTCGAACATTTCTTCTTAAAAGCCCACAGGATGTTCCAGTGAATGTTTACAACCTTGCTGTCTCTGCAAAAGATCAGTACGAACAGGGCAACGTAGATTCAGCAAGCGCACAACTGACCGATGCTATCGAGGAGTACAAGAAGTTTATGCGTAGGAAAATTGACGACCTGAAACAAGATTGCAGCTCACTGTCAGCTTTCCCATCCGTTTCCGTTGAGGGTATGGAAAACTGCAAAACTGAGCTTGAAAGACTCTCTAATTCTGTGGACACACCGGGCTGGCTGCGGATGGATTTCGCCGACGAGTACAACCGTTGTGCAGAAGCAATAACAAACGAGAAAAATGCCATCCGGCAGCAACTGATTCAGCAGGCGAGGGCCTTGAAAAAGAAAATCATCAGTTCCGGCAATAAAGCCCGGCAGCAGGACTTTTTCTGGCAATCTCAGCTAATTGATGGATACGCAGCCGTTGCTCAAAGATACGACACAGATGACGTCGATACCAGTATCGCAAATTGGAAATACATTGAGAATCTCGGCCGTCTTTCAACAATCGTAAATCAAATGAAAAGTGTGGATTCTAATTTGGACAGGATGTTGACTCACAAAGACCAACTGGATCAGCTGGCAAAGAATATCGATAAAGCAATTACTTTCTGTGAAGAATTCAAAGGTATTTCAGAGGAAGAAAGAAAAAAATACAAACAATGGGGAGCAGACCTAAAAGAGCTAAGAGCTAAACTCACAGCAAAGTACGGCAATACGTATTTGATAGACCAGAACGATGAAGTATTTACCACTGAATATACGAATGTAAAGTCAGCCTTTTCCGAAATTAGTGCAAAGCTTCCATACCATCGCAGTCGTGTCATTGAACTTATAAATAAGACCCATTCTCTGGAGAATAATACCGACTATCTCGACAGATGCCGGCAACTCTGGTCCGATGTCCTCGGCCGGCTGAATATACCCGGTACAGGAGCAGATTTTGATAAGACACGCACATATCTCGAGAGTGTTAAGGAAACCGTCGACGAATGGCCCCCCGATAGATTCAATGAACAGATGGGGGATAGTTGTAAGATGGTTACGGATGTGTTCAATAGGCAAAGTCAGGCAGCAGCTGTTATTATTACTGCGATTTTTGCTGAAAAATCCAGACTTATTGATGGTATAGAATCGTTCGAGAAAAAGGTGGATGAAGTATTAAGTGATGAAGACATTCGTATGCTTAACGAGATTGCGGCTACCGGCACACAGGATGTACTGATTAGGTTCAGGCAACTGCCGCAGTTGCTCAGCACCAACAAGCAGAAACTCTCGGACATTATATTGGGCAACGAAGCTACGTCAGAAAATGTCGTCGCCGATGACTGGTCCAGCGGTTTTGAGGTTGACAGGTGGCTGGTAAATTTCAATGCGGCCCAACACCAGCTTGATACTCGCATTTCACAGCTGCAAATTATCGAGGACACTGTTCCGATATTTCAGCAGACTCAGCAATTGTTAGCACAGCAATCATCGGTGGAGGCGGATTATTATCGCGGGTTAAGGGATTATACGATTAGTGTGATTGATTATTCAGACCTCGCCAAGAAAATAGATTCTGTGGAAGCTGACGATGTTACTGTTAAAATGTGCCGGTTCCTTGAGCAGATGAAAAACGACACTGTGCCAAGATTGGCAGTTCTGAGGGCTTCTGTTACCGCGATCAGTAAAGAATTAACCACCTTGAAATCCCTGGAAGTCGATACGCTCCCTAAAGCCAAAAATTTCAATAGAAAACGCGAACGATTGCTCAGCCAAATTACAACCCTACAACAGAACGTGGCGAAACTCAACAGACCAAATCTCGAAAACAGCTGCAAGCAGAGTGTTGCTCACGGAGTGGATGAAATTGCGAATCTGATAGGAAGTCCCAATCAAAGCGATACACTTAACAGGTTAACCTCCCTGTTGTGGGCGTTTTACCCTGACCATAGCAAATGGAGTCAATGGGGGGATTTCCTGGATATTTATCACGTCGTTATTTCAGATGAGGATATATGGTTAACTTTATCTGAGTTCTTAAAGCCTGTGAATGAAAAAGGCCACCTTCTTAGACTGACGCAAATTGCTGCAAATCCTCTCGAAATTTTCTACACCAATACCAGAAGTGCTACCGATTTCGGCTGGCCTCGTTATGTCAGACACCAAAAAGACCCGAGCATTATACTCGCATTTATACCTGGCTCCTTATCAACAAATGTAGAACCTTTTTACATGGCTGTACGCGAGATAACCAACGCTCAGTACAAACTGTTTATGGAAAAGACCGCAGTAAAACCAACAACTAACCTGGCCGGCTGGGCCTATTTTGGCGACCAAAACGGTAACCTTCTGATTGGTCAGGCTCAGGGACAGTTCCCTCCATGTAGAATAGCTTATGACGAATCCACAAATGTTTTTCTTGCAGACGATAATTTCAAACTTGACCCTGTTACTTGGGTCACATTTGATGGCGGACAGGCTTATGCACAATGGCTTGGTGCACAACTGCCAACAGCTTCGCAACACGCTTATGCAACTCGTGCAGGGGCCGGCACTGTGTACCCCTGGGGAAATCAATTGTCAAATATCGTTTCTTACGCCCACGTTAGGTCTACCGCCTGGCAAAATGCCGCAAGAGAATATAATTCTAAAAGAGATAATCCGGTCGAAATCGCTTACCCCCCAGTCGGTGCCATAAAGGACTTTCTAAGAGGAAAGGCACTTGACCCAGCCAGAATTGTATATGCAGGGAACAATAATCACCCTGTTTGGCCATGCTTTACGCGGAATAATCAGCCAAACGCCTGGGGTTTATACGATATGCTCGGCAATGTCTGGGAATGGTGCACCGATACCGAGAATAATGCCACATCGGTAATTTGCGGAGGTTCGTGTCTTTGTCCCCCTGAATATATCAACCCGGATTCAAAGCATGAATTAAAGACCCAGGCCTGTGATATTGGTTTCCGCATCGTTATACCCGCACAATAATCTACCTGGTGGGCACCGTCGAATAAACATGTAGTGACCGAAGTAGTGGGCTAATTTATATTGCCTGTCCTTACTAAAAATTACATCTTTGAATGAAAACTTATCAATGCCGTATTTTCGGGGGTAATTTCATAGTATTGACTTGAGAGAATCAACAAGCAAAACCTTGATGTATACGGAAATACAGCTTAGAATCGTAGTTTTATGTTATGTAGAAGACTTTTTATGGCAGATAACCAAAAGCAACATACAGAAAGTATAGAGCCAGTGCGTGGGCTTCCGATGTTTAGTGCATCAGACCAACAGGCTCTTGAAAAAGAAAAGGCTGAACTGGCGACACTTAATAAAAAGAGCTTTGTCAGGCGATGGACAGGTTATTCCAGAATGACCGGCCCCGGCTGGTTGCAAAGCGCCCTCACCTTGGGAGCAGGCAGTGCGTTCGCCTCGCTCTTTGCGGGTTCTTATTTGCAATACCGACTTCTATGGGTTCAGCCGATAGCAATGATCCTTGGCGTTATTATGCTAAGCGCTATTTCTCATCAAACGCTCTCTACGCGCGCCCGGCCGTTTTCCATTATCAGTCTGATTTTCCACCCGGTCCTCGCATGGGTGTGGGCGTTTGGAGCACTGACGGTCACGATTATATGGCACTTTCCACAATATGCTTTAACCGCTGGGATGATTGATGATATGATAAAAGCTGTTACCGGCTGGCAGCCGTCGCCCGACGGACAGATTATTGTGCTCGTGGGCATTGGGCTGGTCACAATGGTGATCTCGACTCTGGTCACGTGGAATTACGCCAGTGGGCATAAGGGTATCAGACTGTACGAACGAACGCTGAAAGCTATGGTCTGGACGATTACCATTGTATTTGCTGTTGTAGTTATTCGCCGGGCAATTTATGGTGGCATCGAATGGGGCAAAGTATTCAAAGGATTTTTACCACTGCATATTCCAACCGATAAGCACGGAGTTTCTATAGTGATGGCGGCTTTCGCCGCTGTTGTTGGCATCAATTCAACCTTCCTTTATCCATATACTCTGTTGGCCCGCGGCTGGGGAAAAGAACATCGGGGACTGGCCAGATTTGATCTGATTACCGGTACATTACTTCCATTTTGTATTATTACCTCGCTGATAATCATCGCTGCCGGCAGTACGATTTACAATCCGGAAACCTCAGACCCCAGCAAACTATCGCCGATGCAGGCTGCGAGAGTATTCGAGTCAGCCGGACTGGGTATAGTGCTTTCGCGAATTGTATTTGGTCTTGGTGTAATAGGGATGTCCCTGAGCACGATAACAGTACATATGCTGATGTCTGGGTTCGCCGCTTGCGAATTGTTCGGTATCGAGCCCTACGGCTGGAAGTATAAACTGGCCTGTCTTTTCCCTATTCCGGCATTTAGCGGCGTTGTTTTCTGGAAGTATCTTGGCACGTGGGTTGCTGTCCCTGCCTCTGCAATCTGCGGACTACTTCTGCCGCTCGCTTATATAATCTTCTTTATTCTAAACAACAGCAAAAAGTACCTTGGACAGGACAAACACACCGGCTTAAAAGCAGTTGCATGGAATTCAGCTATGCTTATCGCACTTTTGGCTTCGATAGCCAGTGTTTGTTATTACATCTATTCACATATATAGCGCAGTTTTGAGGAATTCTAATGAACTCGAAAGAACGTCTTCTAAAAGCTCTGCTGCAAAAACCCGTCGATCGGCCACCGGTCGCAGGCCTTGTCACCGCTATCAACAAATCTGCTATGAAGCACGTCGGCGTAACCTTTAGCCAGTCTCTGTCTTCAGCAGAAAATTACGCTGCTCTGGCAGCGGCTCCACACGAGTTATACGGTTTGGAGTCGATAAAACTTCCCTTTGGAATGACAGTCGAGGCCGAAATACTCGGCGCGACAATCGATTTCGGTGATGATTTTCGCCTTCCACAGGTTCGCAAAGCCCCTTTCAGCCATCCCGACGAATTTAAGATGCCGGAAAAACTGGCAGATTGCAAAAGGATACCGCTGATTAGAAAATCGGTTGAACTGATTAAAAAGAAATATGGTGATGCCGTTGCAGTAACAACTTCGATAGTGGGCCCCTTTAGTCTGGCGGGAATGGTCTTTGGTTTTGAAAAGTTATTGATGTGGATGATTACAGAGCCACAAAACTACCGTCAGTGTCTGGAGGCAACTACCGCTTTTGCGATACAGTATTGCAAAATCCAGGAAGATATGGCAACTGACATAATTCTAATCGGAGAGGCAAGTTGTTCCGGTGACCTTATATCGGTTGAGGATTACAAAAAAAATATCCTGCCATACCATACCGAGCTTTGTTCCGACATATCAGTGCCAAGTGTTATCCATATATGCGGCAATGTTTCAAAGCACTTTGAGTTTATTGGCAAGACAGGCGTCACAGGGTTTAGTTTTGACGATGGCAATGATATCTCACTGGCCCGCAAATATTGTAAAGGCAACGTAGCTTTATTGGGTTACGTGCCAACGATAGAGATTCTTCAAAATGGTACGCCACAGCAGGTACAGGATAAGTGCCGAGAGTGTATAGATGAAGGGGTTGACGTATTACATGCTGGCTGCTCCTGGCCCCCGGATGTCCCGCATGAAAACGCGTTGGCGTTCGTTAGTTCAGTAAGAAGTTAATAATCTCGCCTAAGAAGGTATCCAAAGAAAAATTACTTATTGGCCTTGCCTTATTCATCGGCGGTTGCGTCGCAACCTGGTTTTTCTCCAATGGTATGCGTCCCTGGGAGAAAAGCTATGTTCCGATAGCCTTTATGACACATCAGACAGGCTGTTCTCATCAAGATGGGCTCAAAAGTGTAGTCATAAGTGTGGTGTGAAACTTGACGTAACAAAGAACAATTCTTATAACCTACTTGGTTCTAAAAAGATACAAATGGAGCCAATGGGATTCGAACCCACGACCTCTTGCATGCCATGCCGTTTCGGCAAAATGCTGTAACTCCGTAAAATAACATATTTACGACACTTACATAAATCCCAAAACTCAATAAAAACGGTTAAATACCTCTAAATACACCCGTATAAGTGTAGTCAAAAGTGTAGTAGAAGATCGCTTTTTAAGATCGCTTGCTAAACCCTACACTTTTAGGGCGCTCTTCACTCATGTCACTACACTTATCCTACACTTTTGGTAGCATTATATCTTGCTACCACACTCACCACAATAGTTAGGGTTTCCAATTATCCTTTTGTCACAAACCGGGCATCTTCTCAGAAACCCTACCGCCCTACCGCTGCTAGCTTTAGGGCTAACCAAAAGAATCAGCAAAGCGAGGATAACCGCAATCGTAGTCCCAGTAAGGAACTCTTGGCGGATCCAATTCGCCTTTTCATCGACGCCTTTCTCAATAAGCCAGTTTACCACCAACAAAACGTTGGCTGCAAAAAAGATAATCTCGATTAGCAAAATCACAATGATCTTTCTAATAGTCAAACTCATCATTCGGCTCTGTCCAAAAAGTTAGTGTTTACCATATTTCACCATAGCGCTTTTCAACAAAAAAACACAAGAAAATTCTTTGAGATAAGGCTCGGAATTTACGTAGGTTGCGCGCGGAATTACACTTATAATTCAGAAAATTTTTGAAAAACACCTTTTGAAGAGCGACTTTCATGTCTGCATCTTAATGTACAGACTTGCCCACGCCAAATTTATTATGGCCATACGAACCTCTTCATTTCCCCCTAACCGAGGCAACAACAGAATAATAAAAGGTGGGCCTGATTTCCAGAATGCCTGTAAAGGAAATTAGCAGCAGAGCAAATAAACTGACGAACAAATACTTTGAGTACAGAATTACTTATCTGTCGGTTAGGAAAACCAGCTTCTCGGTGATGACATTTTTCGCAGCTACTGAGAAACCACTTGCCAATGATAAAAACAACCAATACATATTCTCTTGCTCTGAGTCTAAATTTCGAGGATACTGCCTGCTTTTATTTCTTTAAACTCAACTGGATAGCTTTGCCGGATTTGCTCTGTGTATTGTGTGCAGTGACAGGGTGCAATCAGTTTTATTGGCTGTAGTTTTTCCAATTCTGAAAACCCGTGAAATCCTCCTAAAACACCATAGATTTTACCAAGCCGATTTGCCTTGTCGATTATCTTTCCCAAGCCTGGGTGGGCGCAGCCGGTTATGACTATATTTCCTTTGTCGGTGTTTACTACCAGAGACTGCTCTTTGACAAGTTTTCCAAGAGCACCGGTTGAGTAAACACCGGGGGATATTTCTGTCAGTTTCGAGAAGGATTCCGGACGAAAAACTTTGGCATTTTTATTTAATTTTGAGAATTCTTTTAATCCCCCGGTGTGGTCCCAATGATCATGTGAGATGACAACAGCAACAACACTTTCCAGTTGAATGTTCAATTGTCTGAGGTTATGAATCAAATTTTCACCGTTATCGCCTGTATCAAATAGAATTTTCTCTTTTGCTTCTATCAAACAGGAAAATCCCCATCCTGATTTTAGTCCCTCATCTGCCTGGTTGTCATATACGATTGTTATTTTCATTGTAACTATCCTTTATATTCTTCTCCCTGACTTTTCCTAAAATTCAAGATACAACCTCGATCAAGCCCATCATTATGGCTTATAAGTCCGCAATGCTTTTTCTCGAAGACAAAATTCGAATCTTCGATTTCCTGTTTAACATCATTTACGTTTAAGCTACTGAATTCTCGTATGGGATCATCTCCCAGAGTATGCTTGGGATAAACGGAAAACAAGCCATCCTGCTCCAAAACACGATAAGCTTCGGCGTACAGCTTTTTTCGTTTTTCCTTTTTGTGGTAATGGAGAACGTCGTAGAATAAAACCACATCGACAATTCTGCTTTCCAGCGGCAGCTTCGTCCGGCCTGAACTGTTTATTGTTCTTATGTTTTTCAAATTCAGGCCAGTTGCTTTTTGTTCCAGTTCATTCAGTACCTGCTGTTCTTTGTCCACAGCATAAACTATTCCCCTATTTCCGACGACCTCGGCTGCGGGAATAGTGTAATGGCCTACTCCACAGCCAAAATCTAACACTCTTTGATTGAGTTGCAGCCCGATTTTTCTTAAGAATATAACTCCCCGTCGTTTCTCCCATTGTTCCATGCCCTTCTCCACGTTTCAGGTCGCGCAATCTAATAGCAACTCCTTCAACCTTTCCAAACCAACTTTATGTGGACGAATCTCTATTCCCATCCAGTCAGAGAATTCAAGGACCTTCTCGGGATACTCCTGGCAATATTTATCCCAAAAGTCTATGCCATCCAACAAGATGGCTCCACCTGTATGTTGAGGAAAATTCTCATTGGCCTTGCCTTTATCCCAGTCCTGAAAAACATGCCTGCGATAGATTACCCATCCAGGCGTAAGCCACCAGACCTTCTGGCCGCCGCTTATTTGTTTTCTTTGGCTCTCACTGGCTAACATATCCATGCAATGAGTTGCGTTTATTCTGGAAATTGAAATTCCAACCGCCTGCTCGGCAATTATTGTATCTATTGTGCTGTAAGGATTGTTGATGTTTACATAGCAGAATTTGCCGCCATACACTACAATGATTTTTTGACAGTGCTGCTTAGCGGTGTTTATTTTTTGTATCAACTGACTTTCAAGTTCTTTGAGAACCTCATGTCGGCCAGGTGTTGTATAAACAACTTCCTTGGCATCCAGGAAACCTTCTTTTCTCAGATAATTCAACTCCGGGGCAAGTGTCCCGCAAGAAACTATGGCACAATCTTTAAAAGATAGCTGTTTCTGCATTTGTGTCTTTCTTTTTTTCCTTTTCCTCTGAATAGGAAATATTTCATTGCTGTTCTGACATAATTATATTTCTTTTCTTTGTAGTTATATATTGGTAAGCGAGGGTTTTCGGGTTAAGGTAACATATATTGTTTTGCGTATATCTGGTACTGGTATCCCCAGCTTTCGTCGGGAACAACTTCTGTTGTCAGAAAAACCACCACCATAAGATATCCGCCGTCAGTAGTGTAGCCGAGGAAATGGGAAAATGGTTCTGTTTTCCTGGTAAAGGCATTTGGCAAAACATCTGCCATGTCTTTTTTTATTATTAGCTCAGCAACGCATTCAGGCGTTAAATTCAAAAATGCCAGTATATACAATATAAATATGACTGCTTCTTGCGGCTTTATTGTCTTTTGGGACATAATTTGCTTCTATAATTGAATCGAGAGGGAAATAGCTGCTAAGACCATTGATATTAAGATACTAGAACCTATCCCAAAACCCTCGTTTTGGGGTATTTCAGTGCTATAAATGGCGTTTCTTTGAGGTTTTGGAATGACTTCTACTTAAAACTATCTGCTTAAAATACCGCTTGGCTACTGTGCTAAGATCCAGTCTGGTTTCTATAATCAACTTGACGCCCATCGCTATCAAAATACTGCCAACAACGATAGCAGCAAATTCGTCCATGAAAATAAAGCCAAACATTGTTCCCACCAAACCAAGTACAACCGTGACTCCAGAAAATAAATTCATCCTATTTTGCCAATGTGAATTTTGTCTCGTGCGCATGCAATCTTTTATATCGTTATTACCATCGCCTTTTGAATGTTTATATAATCCTGTATAGACAGCTAAAGCGACAAAAGCGATTACAACGCTTATAGAATCCGGCTTTTCTACTCTATTAAGCGCAAGGAGCATAAAATTGTGAAAACAAATAGCCAAGCCAATCGTTAAAAGATAAATACCCATGTAATATGTTGCTCGTATCTCGGTCTCAATGATTTTTTGGTGGATTTTTTCACTGGTTTTTTTTGTCAATCCTGCCATACATCTGGCAATCTCTGCGGGCATGATAATTTATAAAAAAAGCGATGACATCGGTCATAGAATGAATAGCGTCAGCTACGAGGGCATTACTATTTGCCAATATGCCGGTAATGCCTTTGCCTATCACAAGTAAAATATTGCAAATAAGTGAAACAAAAATCGAATTGTTTTTTTCTTTCGTTGGCATAATGTCGTCTCCAAAATATTACTTCATTACTCACATAACATATCCTTAAGTTTTTGTAATCAAGGCTACCGTTTCTTACTATGGTTACACTTGCTGCAAATGCCAAATATTTTCATCATATTTTTAGTGGGGGCAAAATTATGCTGCTTAGCCAAGTTCTTCTGAAGTCTTTCAACCTCGCCACTGGCCACCTCGATAACCCTGCCGCATTTGATGCAAACTAAATGGTGATGATGTTGGCGCTGGTATTTATGCTCAAAACGCCTGACCCCGTCTCCAAAATCAACCTCTCTTGCCAAGCCAGCATCGCATATTACGCTCATCGCCCGGTACACAGTAGCAAGGCCGATCTTGGGACTCTTCTTTCTGACGGCATTGTAAAGATCGTCAATGGTCAGATGGCCCTTTGACTTCATGAAAGCTGCCAGGATTTGCTCTCGCTGGTGGCTTATGAGCATACCCTTTTCTTTCAAATATTGCCTGAAAATACTCTTCGCCGG
>SMTZ1_10006332_pt1 | contig 11913 bp, 12 predicted proteins | sample DeeMarSWOR136_30_FD_25667 | JGI IMG/M metagenome (IMG submission 25667) | reverse complement strand
AAGGGCATGGCAAGCGCGTGGTGGAGTATCCGATGCCCCCGACGGTGAAGAACGAAGGCTACCGCACCGCGGACGAGATGGCCGATCGCCAGCGCGTGATCTCGGTCTCGGAGTTCTTCCTGAAGAATCGCCACCTGCTCGGCTTTGATTCCGGCGCCAAGGCGCTGGTGACGACGGTGAAGGAGGCGGTCGACAACGCCCTCGATGCCTGTGAGGAGGCCGGTATCCTGCCGGATATCCGGGTCGAGGTCTTCGATGAGGAAGACGGTGAGTTTCGCGTTGCAGTCGAGGACAACGGGCCGGGTATTGTCGAAAATCAGATCACACGCATCTTCGGTAAGCTCCTCTACGGTTCCAAGTTCCATAAGCTCAGCCAGTCCCGTGGGCAGCAGGGCATGGGCATTTCCGCGGCCGGTATGTACGCCCAGCTCACCACCGGCAAGCCCTTGCACATCATCAGCCGTGTGCGCGGCGACAAGCTTGCCACCGAGATGTTCGTCTCCATCGATACGGCGAAGAACCGCCCGGAACTCCACAAGAAGGCACACCTGAAATGGAACCGGACCCATGGCACGCGGGTGGAAGCCAATCTGGAAGGCCACTACCAGAAGGGCCCGCATTCCATCGACATGTACCTGAAGCAGACCGCGATCGCGAATCCCCACGTGCGCATTGATTTCACCGATCCACGTGGTGGGCACGTGCGCTACGACCGTAGTTCGAGAGCGCTGCCGCCGCGCCCGCAGGAGATCAAGCCGCATCCGCGGGGTGTCGAGCTTGGCCGCCTTATTCAGATGCTGGGCAGCACCAATAGTCGTACGCTGTTGCAGTTCCTGGAACACGAATTTTCCCGCGTCGGGCGCAAGACCGCGCAGGAGATCGTGCGTGTCGCGGCGCTGCGCTTGAGCGAACGTTCCCATCCGCGGCATATCGCGCACGCGCAGGCGAGCGCCTTGTATCGCGCGATCCGGAAGGTGCCGGTCTCCGCACCGCGCACGGATTGCCTGGCGCCGATTGGTGAGGCCCTGATGGAAGATGGGTTGCGCAAGGAAATCGATGCGGATTTCTTCGCGGCGGTGACACGACCGCCGGCGGTATATCGCGGCAACCCGTTCCAGGTCGAAGTGGCAATCGCGTACGGTACACCCGGTGGGGTCGGTCTGGAGGTGGACGCGGGCGGGCATATCCACAAAACCGGCGCGCGCAAGCGGGCGGCCGGCGCGGAAATTGCCCTGAGCGCGGACGAACCGGCTTACCTGCTGCGCTTCGCGAATCGCGTGCCGCTCTTATACGAGCAGGGCGGATGCGCCGTGACCAAGGCCGCGATTCAGACCCACTGGCGCACCTACGGCCTGCAGCAACCCAAGCGCGGGTTGCCGGTCGCGCCGCTCGCGATTGTGGTGCATCTCGCCTCGGTGTGGGTGCCGTTCGCCTCCGAGGCCAAGGAGGCGATCGCACCGTATCCCGAGATCGTCAAGGAACTGAAACTGGGTTTGCAGGCGTGCGGGCGCAAGCTCTCCGAATACTTGCACCGCACGCAGCGCTTGAAGCGCGAGTACGACAAGCGCTCGCATATCGAGCAGTATCTGCCGCATGTCGGCATTGCGCTACAGGAGATTCTGGGCCTCAGCGACGCCGAGCGCGACGCCACGGTGGTCCGGCTGGACGACGTACTCAACAAGAAGAGGAAGGTGTGATGGCCGATGACCCGAAGAACCAGGACACACCGGCGCCCACGGAACTCGACGTGCGCGCGATGGCGGTGATCGATGCCGTGGCCGAGGCGGTGCGCGCGAGCATTGGCCGTGGCGAGCTACCGAGCATCGAGCTGCCGGTACGCGGGCTGGAAAATGTCAGCTACGACGCGGCCGAGGGTTACCTGGAGCTCGGGGACGCGATCAAGTTGCGCACCCTCACCGTCAATACCGTACGTAGCTTTGCCCAGACCCTGCGTTTGATGGCCGCTTCGCGCGAGATGGTGCAGCACGACGATTTCGCCACCAAGCGCGAGGCTTATTACATCAGCAAGAACTGGGGCGATTGTCGTTTCGACGAGCAGGCGGAATCGGATGCGATCATGGATGACATCGAGGCGCTGGCGTCACTCCATGGATTGTCGCGTGAACAGCTGCGTTTCTATCCCGAATCCCACGGTGGCTCGGTGGCTGGCCAGCTCGTGGTACTCGACACGGATCCGGTGAGCGGCACACATCTTGAGATCGATTGCGCCAACCTCGGCAGTGGTGCCTACAGCATTCCGCGTTCGGTCGAGCGGCTTCAGTTTCGCACGAATGCCGCGTTCGTGCTTGCCATCGAAACCGGCGGCATGTTCCAGCGCCTGAACAACCATCGTTTCTGGAAGAATGCCAACTGTATTCTGGTGGAGATGGGCGGCGTACCGACGCGCGCGACGCGCCGTTTTATCCGCAGACTCTCCGATAACTGCAACCTGCCGGTTTACTGCTTCGTCGACTGCGATCCCTACGGGTTCGCGAATATTTACCGCACCCTGAAGGTAGGTTCCGGTAACGCGGCACACATCAACCGGTTTTTCTGTGTCCCGCGTGCGCAGTATCTGGGTGTGACGCCAAAGGATATCACCGAGTTCGGCTTGGAGGACGCGACCCATCCGCTGAGCAAGACCGACATCAAGCGGGCGCAGGACGCGCTGAAGAACGACCCGTTCTTTGCCAGTACGCCGGCGTGGATCGCCGCGATTGAACAGTTGCTGAACATGGGGGTGCGCGCCGAGCAGCAGGCACTCGCCAAGTGGGGACTCAACTACGTGATTGACGAATACCTGCCGCGCAAGCTTGCGCACAAGGAGAGTTTTCTGCCGTGAGGAATACCGGGGCCAGAGCACAATTCTCGCCAATATTGGAAACAATCAGGATCTGATCCCGGTTTTCAGTGAACAAAGCAGACGACAGCACCCTGCGCATCGACAAGTGGCTTTGGGCCGCGCGGTTTTTCAAGACGCGCGCCCTGGCCGCGGAAGCGGTGGCGGGCGGCAAGGTCAAGGTGAATGGCGAGCGCGTGAAGGCCGCGAAAGCGCTGCGCGTGAATGACGCCTTGAGCATCCAGATTGGCCCTTACGAATACGCCATTCGGGTGCGGGCGTTGTCCGCGCGGCGCGGACCAGCGTCGCAGGCTGCATTGCTTTATGAAGAGAGCGAGTCGAGCCAGGCCGCGCGCAAGGCCCTGGCCACGCGCCTTGCCGCCGAACGCCAGTCGGTCGCGCACACCGAAGGGCGTCCCAGCAAGAAGGAGCGGCGCCAGATGATTCAATTCAAGAAATCAAGGACTGAATAGCGGAATCCCCGCTGTGCAGGGGTAACAAATCCTGTCGGGGTTTGCTGCGCTTATCCCAACCTTGGGGCTAACCGGGGGCGACAAAGCCTATTGATAGAGCGAGAAATGGGCTTCGGAACAAGGCCTTAAATTCTCCAAATTTAGGGCTCCGGCACCGGCAAGGTGGCATATCTCTTGCCTTTCAGTGAGTAAGGACAACCAGGTGAAATAACGGCGCCAGGACGCGACATGGGTTCGACGCCATTCTTCGGCTGGTTTGCACGGGAAAAAACAAGCGACTCGTTCGGGGTGACCGTTGGCTCAAGAGGATCAGGAAAGAACCGTTCTTGTGCACGAACAAGCGACGCCCGGTGCTGCATTGGACCGGGTGGCGACGCCTTGTCTTGCGGGCTCCGCGGGCGCCTTGACCGAAACGGTTTGCCGGCTGTCCCGCGACAAGCCGCTCGCCATTGGCCGCGCGCTGGACAACGACGTGCACCTCCCGGATCTGAGGGTCAGCCAGCATCACGCGCGCGTCAGCGTGGCGGCCGAAGGAGCGATCGTCGTCGAGGACCTGGGCAGCAGGAACGGGACCTTTGTGAATGGCGAGAGAATCACGCGCCATACGCTTAGCGAGGGAGACACGCTTCTCATCCGTCCGCACTATGCACTGAAATTCTGCTACCAGGTGACTCCCATGTCCGAAACGACGAACACCAACCAGGCCGATCCCGCCCAGGACGCTCTGACCGGTCTCTATGTCCGATACCATCTGCTCATGCGCATGGAAGAGGGTTTCTTCCAGGCGAAGAAGCGAAACGAAGAAATGGCCTTGCTCATGGTCGACGTGGACCACTTCGCGAAAATCATGAAAACCCACGGACCCGCCGCAGGCGATGTGGTGCTGCGCGATGTCGCAAGGGTCGTCGGCTCCGTTCTCCGCCAGGAAGATGTGTTTGCCCGATACGAAGACCATACCTTTGGGGTGCTTCTGCGCGATCGAAATGAAGCGGCAGCCGCGGTGTTGGCGCAGCGCATCCGCCGGACGGTGAAAAATCATTCCTTCCTACACGATGGGAACAAGATCGATGTCACCGTCAGCCTGGGGGTCGGCTTCCTCAGGCGGAATACAAAAAGCCCGATGGATTTCCTGAGCGAAGTCCTGTCCAACCTGGCCAAATCGCGTCGCGCGGGTGCCGATACCATCAATGGCAGCCGGAGCCTGCGCGGTATCGTTCCGCCCACGACGAACAGGGATGTCGCCTGAGGCGCGACCCAGCGGGCTGCCTGTGCTCGGAGACACCCGCCAGCCCATCGCGCGGCCGGCGGATTGAGACGCATCAGCGCGAAATTGGGTCAGATCCCCATTTATCGCCAATAATAAGGGACAATTAGTATCCGACCCATTCTGTGGTCCTTGCCGCCCCTGAAGGCGACAGTCGCGAGCCGGTGCGCAGGGATTAGACGCTGGGCGCCGGATCGAGCGCGCCGCGCTTTGCGCAACGCAGGGAGTTCCAGTGCGGTTTCCTGACTACCACGGTGGCAGTATCGTCAACCTGATGGCTTCGCTCACCGAGGCGTTGGGCGGGAGCGCACCGCCGGCGTACGCACCGTTGCGCGATATCGACACCACCACCTGGCGCACGAGCCGCAATGTGGTGCTGCTCGTGCTCGACGGCCTCGGCGATGGCTTTGTGCGCGGCAGCGCGGGTGCATTGGCGCGGCACCGTGCGGGGCGCCTCACTTCGGTGTTCCCGTCGACCACCGCAACCGCCATTACTACTTTTCTCACCGGCCTCGCGCCGCAGCAGCACGGGCTCACCGGCTGGCATATGTATTTTCGTGAACTGGGCAGCGTGCTGGCGGTACTGCCATTCGTCACGCGTGCCGGCGGCGCGGCGTTGGGCAAGACCATCGATGTGGCCGAGCTGCTCGGCGCCGCGCCGTTGTCGGCGCGGCTGCCGGTGCGCATGCACGTGGTATCGCCGCGGCGCATCATCCATTCCGATTTCAACGTGGCGCATACCGACGGCGCGCGCCGCCATGGATACGACACGCTCAAGGACATGTTCCAGACACTCGCGCAGCTGGTCGGCCAAGCCGGCGCCGGGCGCCAGTACCTGTATGCCTACTGGTCGGAGCTCGATCGCCTTGCGCACGACTACGGAATCGGCAGTGCGGCCGTCGCCTCCCACTTCGCCGAGCTGGATGAGGCGTTTGGCCACTTCCTGCGGCGTATCGAGGGTACGGACACCACTGTGGTCGTCACCGGCGATCACGGTTTCATCGATACCGACCCGGAGCATCTGATCGAGCTCGATGCCCATCCGCGCCTGGCGCAGATGCTGCTGCTGCCGTTGTGCGGTGAGCGGCGCGTGGCCTATTGCTACGTGCAGCCGGGGCAGGGCGCGGAGTTTGCCGACTATGTGGCGAGCGAGCTCAGCGATTGTGCCGAGTGCCACGCCAGCGCGACACTGATCGATCAGGGCCGCTTCGGTCTGGGCACGCCGCACCCGCGGCTGGTCGAGCGCATCGGGCACTATACGCTGATCATGAAGGACCGCTTCGTGATCAAGGATTGGCTGGCGGGAGAGCGCCGGCACCTGCATGTCGGCGTGCACGGCGGCACCAGTGAGGCGGAGATGTACGTGCCATTGATTGCCGCGCAGGTGTGATGCCCGCTGCGGCGATGGCCAGCGAACGAATAACTGGGGTCAGGCCACCGTTGCTCCTAATATAGGGAACACTTGCGAACGGACCCCGGGTTCCGAGGAGGCGGGATTCATGCCAGGTCTCAAGACCTGCCATTCGGTCCACGACATCGACGACAATTAGTCCCTGACCCCTTACCGCGTTTCTGGAGCGCCGATGGATTTCATTCTCACGGGGTGGCCCGCCTTCATTTTCCTGGTCGGATTTGTCGTCGTGTTCTCGACACCGGTCTGGCTGGCCGGGCGCCTCATTGGAGCCAAACATCCCACGCTGTGGCGGGCGGTTGCGTCGTTGGCGGTCGGCATGCCGGTTTCGATCCTGCTCGCGATCCTGACCGGTCCCTGGGGATTTCTCCTGGCACCAGTGGGATTTCTGCTTTCCTTCAAGTACATCCTCGGCACATCGTTTCTGGGCGCGGTGTTGCTGGCCATCGTTGCCGGACTGGGCTATGTGGTGATTGGTTATCTCATCAGCGGAGTCATCCCCGGAATTCCTGGATTGCCCGGGGCGGGCCAGGGCATTACCGTCTGATTTCTCCGTCGAGGTTCGTTCTGGTCGAGCTCGTCAACTGGAACAGGAACAATCGCGATCTGACTTCGATTCTGTGACCGAGAGAACGAACAAATGAGCGAACCGCAAGTAGCCATCGTGAGCGGCGCTGGCCAGGGCATCGGCAAGGCCATAGCGAAGCGGCTCCTGGAAAGAGGCCTGAAGGTCGTCATCGCGGATGTGGATGACGAAGCCGGGCGCGAGACGGCCGATGAGTATCGGGCGCTAGGCGACATTCGCTATGTGCGCTGCGATGTCGCAGACGAGGCGCAGGTGCGGCATCTCATCGACGAGACCATCAGCCATCACAAACGCATCGATGCGCTGGTGAACAACGCTGGCATCGGCCGCTTCAAGCCGCTCGAGGAGACGACGCTCGCCGACTGGAACGCGGTCATCGGCGTGAACCTCACCGGCGCCTTTCTCTGCGCAAGACAAGCGGCGCCACATCTGCGCGCGGCGCGTGGCGCCATCGTCAACATTGCGTCGACACGGGCGCTCATGTCCGAGCCGGGCACCACCGCCTATTCGGCGTCGAAGGGCGGGGTTGTTGCGCTCACCCATTCGCTCGCGGCGAGTCTCGGACCCGATGTGCGGGTGAATTGTATCAGCCCGGGCTGGATCGAGGTCGGCGACTGGAAGAAGCGCTCCGCGCGCGCTGCGCCGAAACACAGCGAGCGCGATCGCTCGCAACACCCGGTGGGCAGAGTAGGGGCTCCGGACGATGTCGCGGCACTGGTGGAATACCTTATTTCTCCCGCGGCGGGATTCATCACCGGCGCCAATTTCGTCGTGGACGGCGGGATGACGCGAAAGATGATCTACGCGGAGTGAGCCGACCGTGCCGCCCGGTGCGAAGAAACACCGCGGTCAGAGTGGGTAATCCCGGGGTTGGTGACCGCGACTGACGGCATCTTTCGGCCTCGAGAATCTCCCCATCGTTTCGATGGTAGTATCAGGGCGGTGCGGTGTTTATGCTTTCCGGCTTCCCACCAAGGAGGTGGCCCAGTGCTGAAACAAGCCACGGTTGTTTCGCTGTTGCTGCTCTCGCTGCTCGCTGGCTGCGACAAAAAGGAGCCGGGCGCACCGCCGCCACAATCGACTGCGCGCCCCGCCCCTGATTCGGAGTATCCACTTCCGGCCGACGAGCCGGCAAAGCCGCAAGCCGCTGGCGCCAAAGTGGCACAGGCGAATGACAAGGGGAAGAAGGTGTATGACGCCACCTGTGTTGCCTGTCACGCCGCAGGCGTTGCCGGCGCGCCAAAGCTCGGCGACAAGGCCCTGTGGGCACCGCGCATCGCGCAGGGCATGGACACGCTCTATTTGCACGCGATCAAAGGCTTCACCGGCAAGACCGGCGTGATGCCGCCCAAGGGCGGCGCCGTGAATCTTCCGGATGCCGACGTAAAGGCCGGCGTGGACTACATGGTGGCGCAGGCCAAGTGATGTTGGAGTACGGTGATCGAGGCGGGGTTCCTGCCGTGTCGCTTCCGGGAGTATGAGTGATTCGACGCGCGTTTCGCATCGCTGCCTATTCGTGAGGACTCGCCGCTGTCATCCGCCACGCTCAAGGCTGCTCTCGACTATCTGAACCGCGGCTGGTCGGTGATTCCGATCCGCGCGCGCGAGAAGCGCCCGCAGATTGCGTGGCAGATTTACCAGCAGCATCGCGCCTCCGCCGATGACGTGCGTGGCTGGTTCACCCGCTGGCCGGACGCGAATGTCGGCATCGTCACCGGCGCGGTCTCAGGTCTCGTGGTCGTGGATGTCGATCACCAGCACGGCGGCGAGGAGAGTCTCGCGCATCTCGAGCGCGAGCACGGACCGCTGCCCATCACCGTCGAGGCGATTTCGGGTGGTGGCGGGCGACATCTGTACTTTACCCATCCCGGCGGACACCTGCACAACCAGATCGGGCTCGCCCCGGGCATCGACCTGCGCGGCGATGGCGGAGTGATTGTCGCGCCACCGTCGGTGCATCCCTCCGGAGCCCATTACGCCTGGCGCCGCGGGCAGGGCCCAGAGGAAGTGGTGCTGGCGCCGTTGCCCAACTGGCTACGGGAAACACTGGATCCGGCCTCGGGCGGGATCGGCCATCCACTCGCCTACTGGCGGCGATTGCTGGAAGAAGGTGTGCCGGAGGGGCAGCGCAATAGCAGTATTGCCTCGCTTGCCGGCCACCTGTTGTGGCATGGTGTAGATTCAACGGTTGTGACGGATCTGCTGCTCTGCTGGAACCGTGGGCGTTGCCGCCCGCCATTGCCGGATGAGGAGGTGGTGCGCACTGTCGAGAGCATCACCCGGCTACACACGCGCCACGAGGGCGATGAATAATTGACACCGGCACGGTTCTCGCGAGCTTTCGGAAGCGTTGCGATTTAACCCATGCGGGTAAACGGGTAAGAAGAATATGGCATCGGCGAAAGAACGCGCGCAAAAGGTTTCTCAGGAATTGCGCCAGGCCACACGGACTGCACGCACCGCGAGCACACGTGCCCGCAAGCTGGGTGAGGACTTCAGGATACTGCTGGTTCAAGTCCGCGCCGAGGCCGAGGCGGCGAGAAATGTGGTGGAATATCCGAGCGGTCGCTACGAGTGCAACGCCTGCCACCAGCCGGTAATTTTTTCGGAAACCCAGCGCGCGTTGCCGCCCTGCGACAGCTGCGGCAGCAGCCGCGGGTATAGTGGCCCGCGCGCGCGGGTGCTCGATGTGATTCCACCCACGCCACGGGAATTTTCTGCTGGGCTCTATGAATGCACGAATTGCCATGCACCGCTGGCCCTGGTCGAGGATAGCGATACGCTCGGGCCTTGCGAGTTCTGCGGGGCAACGGAGTTCCGCGTACTCTGAGCAGGTCGACTTAGCCGCTGGGCGCCCAAGGTAATTGAGTACCCGATTGAGGGCGCGTGAGCGACGAGTATCGAGTCAAGGCAAGGGGAGAGAACATGGCCGGAAACACTGTTCGTTTGCATCGGATAGTGCGCGCGCCTCCGGAGCGGGTCTACCGCGCATTCCTTTCTCCGGATGCCATGGCCAAGTGGATTCCGCCGAACGGCTTTACCGCAACCGTACACCACATGGAGCCCAAGGTTGGCGGAACGTTCAGGATGTCCTTTACAAACTTCACCACCCAGCAGAGCCATTCGTTTGGCGGTGAGTACCTTGAGCTGGTGGAGAACCAGCTGATCCGCTACACGGACAAATTCGATGACCCCAATCTTCCCGGCGTGATTCACGTTACCGTTTCGCTGAAGGCGGTTTCCGGCGGAACCGACCTGAGCATTGTGCAGGAAGGCATTCCAGAAGTGATTCCCGTCGAAATGTGTTATCTGGGCTGGCAGGAGTCCCTCGTTCTGCTCGCCAAACTTGTCGAGCCGGAGATACGGCAGTAAATCGCCTGCCCAGGCGCCCAAATTCGCAGCAGGCGCGACGGCAGTTGGGAGGATTCATCATGAGCAGGCGGCTGGCAGTTTTCTTCGCCTTCGCCGCAGTCTGCGCCCAGGCAAGCGACACCGGGAAGTCTGGCAAGGAGTCGAGCGCTCTCTGTTCCGACGCCTGGTACCGATCGATCGAAGCGAAAGTGCCGACCGGCGATGGCCAGGGGCACGGCCCGGACTTCGGCTCCGATGAGTGGAAGTCGGTGATCGAGTTCCGGCTCGGCATTCGCGGTAAACCGGATCTTCCAAGTCGCAACAGCGAGGCCTGGTGCCGGCTGATCGATCAGCTCGTCCGGGAGCGGCGCACCTCTTCGAGTAGTGGCGGGCATTCCGCCGGGGCGATCGTGGCACGGGGGCCCGCGTACGCCTGCGACAAAGTTGAGGCCGGCAGCATCGAGGCGATGATTTGCCAGGACAAGGATTTGTCCGCGCTCGATCGCAAGCTTGCTGGCGTCTACGCGGCTGCCTCCAGGAAGGCGACCAACGAGCACCCTTCGGTACTGAAGGCGGAGCAGAGGGGCTGGATCAAGGGTCGCAACGAGTGCTGGAAGAGCGATGACAAGCGCGGATGCGTTCAGGACGCCTACCAACGCCGCATCGCAGAACTTCAGGCCCGGTATCGACTCCTGCCCGGCTCCGGCCCGGTCCGCTTCATCTGTGACGGCAATCCCGCCAACGAGGTCATAGCCACTTTCTTCCGGACCGACCCGCCGACGCTGATCGCCGAGCGCGGCGACGGCGTCTCGCTTATGTATTTGCAGCCGAGCGGCAGTGGGGCGAAGTATCAGGGCCGCAACGAGAGCTTCTGGGAGCATCAGGGCGAAGCGTTGATCACCTGGGGACACGGTGCAAAGGAGATGCGTTGCAAGAAAGCACCGTGAGGGGGATCGGCAGCGGCTTGGGTAGCCCGGCATTCGCGCCCCGTGGTGTTACGCTTGCGCGTGTTATAGTCGATCACTCCAAAACACCAGAGGAGTTGATCCCATGGCGTTTAGAAGGAAACTCACCCCTGCGGCACGCGCTGCCTCCGTACTTAAATCGATCTCTTCAGCGCAAGAAGGCGCGATGAAGGCACTTTCCGGCTGGGGCAAGGCCACCGAGAAAGCAGTAGTCACCTCCGAACGGAATCTCGCCACCGCAGCCAAGAAGGCCGCCCGCATGAATGCGCGCGCCGCCAAAGCGCTCAAGCGCACGCAGCGAGCCAAGGCGAAGCAAGTGAAAGCAGTCGCTCGCAGAGCTCGCAAGCTGGCGCAGAGCGAACTGGCCTCGGCGCGCGCGACGCTCAAGGGCGCCCGCGAATCTCACGCCACCGCCAAGGCAGCACGCAAGCTTTATCGACTGGTTGCAAAGGGTATGGCGGACGGTGTGCAGGCGGCTGAGAAGGTTGCCACGAAGGCCGTACGGCCAAGAAAGCTGCGTCGGCGTCTCAGAAGACTCATTTCCTGAACCCATCGGACGCCAACAGGGATGTTGGCGTCTGGCCTGTCTGAAAACCGGAGTCAGGCCACAGTGTTTGTTTGGGTAGGTAGGTAGGAACAGCCGGGATCGAACCCGGAGTTGGGGTTGAAAGCCGCACCGGTAATCCAATGACCCGCTTCGCCGCTATCGATTTCGAGACCGCCAACTACGGCGCGGACAGTGCCTGCGCGGTCGGTGTTGCGATTGTCGAGCGTGGTCGCATCGTGGCCCGCCTGCACGAACGGATTCGTCCGCCTTCGCGGCAGTTCGTCTTTACCTATATCCATGGCCTGACGTGGGACGACGTGAAGGACGCGCCGCGGTTCGATGCAGTGTGGGCCGGAATCGCGCGGGAGCTCGCGGGGGTCTCGTTTCTCGCGGCGCACAACGCGCCCTTCGACAAAGGCGTGCTAAGCGCCTGCTGCGAATCTTATGGACTCTCGGTTCCGGCGCAGCCCTTTGTCT
>SMTZ1_10006329_pt1 | contig 11916 bp, 12 predicted proteins | sample DeeMarSWOR136_30_FD_25667 | JGI IMG/M metagenome (IMG submission 25667) | reverse complement strand
TTCACATGGTTACACGTAATCGGATAGCGTTCTCGGAGAAGCAAGCAAGGCTAATGTGGCAGCAAGCGCTGGCGACAAAGCTGACTTCCACGGAGGACGAGCAATTCAATGTAGTGTACCCCGGCAGAAGCAACGGCGATAGCGGGCCCGATTTTCGGGACGCGATTATTGCAGGCAAGTTCGGTTTGATGAAAGGCGATGTAGAGGTTCACGTTAGATCCAGTGATTGGTATGGCCATAGACACCATACTGACGACGAATACAGCAATGTCATCCTCCATGTTGTGATTTGGCATGATTGCGGTTCTGCCACTGTGCTACGAAGCGGCAAGAGAGTCCCCGTGCTATGTCTGGCCAAGGCATTGCGCCATCAACCTTATCTGTTGCCCTGCACGCTTCCCTGCTCCTCATTACTGGATCACATGGACACGCACACCTTGAAGAAGATACTGGATACTGCAGGCGAACAAAGGTTCAGGCAGAGGGCCGATCGTTTCCAGGTTGAGTTGGAGCGCGAGCTGGCAGACCAGGTGCTTTATCGACGCATCATGAGGGCTCTGGGCTATGCCAAAAATGCAAATCCTTTCGAAGAACTTGCCCGCAGAATGCCCCTCTCTCGCATCCAGGCCAGAGAAGGATTGGCTGCCAAGCAAGCCCTGTTGTTGGGCACAGCCGGGCTATTGCCCTCTCAGAGACGACAAATGAAGCCGGACAAGGGAAGAGGGGCACAAGAACTGGAGCAAATATGGCAGTCGACATACAGTGACATCCAAACGATGAACGAGAGTGACTGGCATCTATCGCACATATATCCCAACAATTCACCGGTGCGCCGCATTATTGCCCAGAGCTACCTGCTTGAGCGTTATGATAGAGGAAGATCACTAGTGGGGATACTGGACATCGTAAGGCGCGCATCTATATACGGTGGACACCGCCTGCTGCAGAACAGTTTGATCGTGGATAGCGATGGCTACTGGCGAGACCACTTCGATTTTGGCGTCAGAAGTAGAGCCAAAACAGCGGCTCTCCTGGGTAATAGCAAAGCAGGTGAAATTGCCGTGAATGTCCTCCTCCCCTTTGTCTACTCCTGGGGAGAATTGGCTGATGAAGCACCGCTAGCAAACAACGCCGTAGACCTCTACCGCAGCTACCCTAGATTGGCTGACAATTGCCTAACACAGCATATGATGAGGCAGCTTGGACTCGAAGCATCTTCTGATTTCACTGCCTGCCGTCAGCAAGGGTTAATCCACATCTTCAGGAACTATTGCAGTGAGGGAAGATGCAGCGAGTGTTCTATGGGTGGATAGGCAAGTCCACGGGATGGTGACAGGCTCCACTAGATGAGTTATCATATAAGGGCGGGGTAGTGCACGGTAACGAGAAGCTCGACAGATGTGTTAATTGCCCGACACGATGCTCGACTGAAGGGGCAGCCATTTCAACGAGGTGTCTCTTCACACTAGGTATGGGAGGTGGGGCAACCTTCCGTCCCGACCATGATCCACCCAAGGAATCTCCGAATTCGTAGAGCACTTGGTCTTTGACATGCAGAAGGAGGTAATGAATGACTGATTTCGGGAAAACACTCGTGAAATGCTTGGAATCTAGGCAAGCGTTCGAGCGTGTTGTCATCTGGAATGATGAGAAAACAGGGCTTGAAGTTAGCATTGTTATTCATGATACTACACTGGGGCCGGGTCTGGGAGGAACGAGATGGTATCCCTTTTCCACGAGAGCTGAAGCCCTCGTTGATAATCAGCGGTTGGCCGAGGGCATGACCTACAAGCTGGCATTAGCCGTGGGCGAGGATACTGATTTGGCAAAGGCCGGTGTTAGTTTCGGCGGTGCTAAGGCAGTTATACGAGGCCAGTCGACAGTAGATGAAAGCAAGAGAAAAGAACAGTTGCGTGCCTACGCAGCACTTGTGAACACTCTTGGAGGTAGATTCCTGACTGCAGTCGACGTAGGAACCTACGCAGAAGATGTGATAACGATGAAAGAGGTGACAAAATGGGTAGCCGGGATGCCGAAGGAAATGGGAGGCAGCGGTGACGCCTCACCCTGGACGGCCCGTGGGGTTGTCTGGGGACTCAGAGCCTGTTTGGAAGCGGTGTATGACAATGACTCTTTCAAGGATAGAACTATCGCTATTCAAGGCATTGCCGGAAAAGTGGGAAGCGTCCTAGCCAGAGATCTGGCTCGCCAAGGAGCCACAATAATTGGCTCAGGAGGTGTTAACCAGTCAGCTGCCCAGAAGATCTGCACAGAATTAGGTGCCAAGCTGGTTCCCCCGGATGAAATATATGAGCAACGGTGCGATGTATTCGCACCTTGTGCTTTGGGTGGAGTACTCAATGACAACACCATCCCTAAATTGAAATGCCGCATTACTGCAGGGGGTGCCAATAACCAGCTATGGGACCCTCCTAGGCATTCGCAAATGCTGCAGGGCAAAGGTATCTTGCATGCCCCCGCGTTTTGGATAAATGCGGGAGGGGTAATAAACGTTGCCCATGAGTTCCATCCAGAAGGCTATTCTGAGGAAAGAGCCACCGGAGACGTGAAGAAGATCTATGATCGAGGCAAGACGATAATCGACATTTCACGGAAGGAGAAGACTCCTCCTTATACCGTCGCTATCGGGCTGGCTCAAGATAGGATTCGGAAGGCTAGGACAGCAGTGTATTCGCCGACAAGTGGATGATCCAAGACGGAGACCATCGGCCGGACAGACTCGGCTTAGATAGGCTAATCACCAAAGGAGTTAGGGCGTCTCATTTCACTTGGGCAAGGATTGGGTTGAAATCACAAATGCCGTTCGATCTCCGCGACCGAGCTGTTAGACCGCCTCAGTCAGAGACATATCCACGGGCGGGGCAGAGATTAGTTGCAGAGCACCAGAGACAGCTCCTGGCGCAGCCTACCCACCATTCTATGTTCGGAAGAGCAATGGAGCGACGACAAGCCTTCAATACACTCCCGGATCAGGCGGACAAGTGGCAAAAGGAACCGTAGTTATTGATCGTGAGCGGTGCAAGGGCTGTGGACTCTGTATCGCTTTCTGTCCCGAGGATGTGCTGGCCTATTCGGACGAATATAACCAAAGCGGATACAACGTTGTGTACATGAAAGAGGCTGAACGTTGCATCGGTTGTGGCTTCTGTGCTCAGACGTGTCCCGATATAGCGATCGCGGTCTACCGAGAGAAGACATCACCGCAAAGGAAATAGCACCATAGGCAAAGTGCTGATGACAGGCAATGACGCTATGGCCGAGACGGCTATTTGCGCGGGCTGTAGAGCGTATTTCGGTTACCCCATCACCCCCCAGAACGAGCTGCTTGAATACATGGCGGCTCACATGCCAGCGGTGGGTGGTGCCTTCGTTCAGGCGGAGAGTGAAATAGCTGCAATCAACATGTGCTATGGAGCGTCAGCAGCCGGCGTGCGTACCATGACCTCATCATCCGGCCCAGGCATAAGCCTCAAAATGGAGGGCATATCGTATCTGGCAGGTGCCGATTTGCCCTGTGTGATTATCAACGTGGCGCGGGGCGGCCCCGGCTTGGGCAACATAGCTCCAGCTCAAGCAGATTACTTCCAGGCAACCAAAGGAGGAGGACACGGCGATTATCACATGATTGTCCTCGGACCCGCCACCATTGCGGAGGCAGTTGAGCTGGTGATCCTAGCGTTCGACCTGGCAGACAAATACCGCCTCCCTGTGATGGTCCTATCTGATGGGATGCTCGGTCAGATGATGGAGCCTGTCACCATTCCCGAACCGCTTGACCTGGCTTCCTTGCCCGCTAAGCCTTGGGCTCTCACCGGTGCCCGGGGTCGCGGCCCAAACTACATCACGAGTTATTTCATCGATCCCAATGACCTGAGCCAGATGAGTAGCAAACGCGAGAGCCGCTACCGCAAGATTGAAGAGGAGGAGGTGCGCTACCGGGAAACCGAGACTTCTGACGCCAGCATTGTCATAGTTGCCTATGGCACAATGGCCCGAATCGCCAGAACCGCAATCAGAATGGCAAGGAGCCAGGGTATCAAGCTCGGGCTTATGCAACCTATCACATTGTGGCCCTTTCCCTATGCGCGACTTCACACACTTTCCAGCCAGGTCACTACTATCCTCACCGTGGAGATGAGTGCGGGTCAGATGGTTGAGGATGTGCGCCTAGCAGCGGCTGATCGGGCCGAGACCCCGTTCTATGGTGAACTCGGAGGATTGGTGCCTACACCCAAAGACATTCTAGGAGAGGTGAGGCGGCATGTCAGCTAACATGGGCCACATGGTCAAGGTTTTTGAACGGCCTCGGAGCCTCACCGATGCTCAGTTCAGCTATTGCCCCGGTTGCCATCACGGATTGGTGACGCGTATCATCGCCCACACCATAGACGAGCTCGATATCCAGGATCGCGCCGTGGTCGTGGCCCCGGTGGGCTGCGCAGTCATCATGTACGAATGGTTTCGTTGTGATGGCATCCAGGCCGCCCATGGCCGGGCCTGTGCGGTAGCGACCGGCATCAAACGGGTGAACCCGAATCTCATCATCTTCACCTACCAGGGTGACGGCGACCTGGCTGCCATCGGTATAGCAGAATCGATTCATGCCGCCAATCGCGGTGAGAACATCACTGTGATCTTCATCAACAATCAGATCTACGGAATGACGGGAGGACAGATGGCGCCCACCACGCTCGTCGGGCAGCGGGCAACCAGCTGTCCGGATGGGAGAGATGCTCGGCTCGCCGGTTACCCGATTCGCTTTGCCGAGATGATTGCCCAGCTTGACGCACCGGTCTATGTCACTCGCCAGGCACTCTGCGATCAGAAGCGAATCATAACAGCGAGTCGGGCGATCAAGAAGGCCTTCCAATGCCAGGTCGAGGGCAAGGGATATTCGCTGGTGGAAATCGTCACTAATTGCCCCACCAACTGGCGGATGAGTCCGGTTCAGACCAACAACTACTTGATGAGTGAAGTATTCAAGGAGTTTCCACTTGGCGATCTTGTGGACAGGGAATAGCATGGAGGAATCATTCGTATTTACCGGCTTCGGCGGACAGGGAGTGATCCTGGCAGGCAAGATCCTCGCCCAGGCAGGTGTGGACAAAGGGCTACAAGTGACCTGGCTTCCTTCTTACGGTCCGGAGATGAGAGGAGGAACGGCGAATTGCACCGTGGTTTTGTCTGATGAGCCGATCGGCTCTCCCGTGGTGGACAATCCGACAGTACTGGTGGCCATGAACTTGCCTTCTCTCGATAAATTCGAGAAGACCGTGGCTGAGTCGGGTACGATACTAATCAATTCTTCCCTTATCACCCGCCCGATGCAACGGAATGATGTGCGGCTGCTGACTGTGCCAGCAAATGACATCGCTGTATCAATGGGGAACTCTCAGGCAGCCAACATGGTGGCGCTCGGTGCGATCATCAAAGCTACAGGGATAGTCTCCCTCGAACTGATAAAGAGCGCGACGGCCAGAATGCTCAGTCACAAGGATAGCACCAATATCACAGCGGTCAACAAGCAAGCACTGGACGCAGGATATGGTGCTGTCGAGGATACATAATGCAGGGCTTCGCCGTACTCGTTGCCCGCACAAAGACGGTCGTAATGATCCCGCACAGGGCAGGTGTGGGGTGTCTCCACGGTCCGTTGCTGGATTGTCACTGAGCAGTATGCCAGGCTATCACAGGTCACTGCGCAAGTCGCGCTTATTGCGATGGAGGACCATTACCGAGAGAATGTGTTCGTAAGCCTGGCCGAACCGCAAGAGGTTCTCTACAGCATCCATCACCATCTTGAGAGAACGTCAGATCTGGAGTCAGATATCGTCCACCCAACCGACAAGTCCCGAACCTCCGCCCACGTCGACGAGGTTAAGCTCCTCATCTGCAGTCACGCCTGACTCTGCAATATCACTCAGGGGGCCAAAAGACTTCTGCCCCTTAATGATTGCCTCCTCGATTGCCGTCTTGAGAGTCAGGATCTCATCGTAAAGACATTTGACTTCCGTCTTCAATGTGCCACCCCCTTTCCTGGCGATCGCGTCCACAATGAAAAGCTTAATGGAAGTTGCCTGGCGTGTCCATAGGCAGAAAGTCCTGTACTTGATAGGCAGGGTTCTCCCGCCATAGCCCCAAGGTACTAAAACGAGGGATTTCCTGTCGCATAATCTGCAGCGAGTGTGGATTCACTTGGAAGATCATATGTGGATAGCCCACCAGTACGAGGGTTTTCCAAGGGACGAGCTCCAGACAGGTCAATCCAGGCTAAGGCTGGGCACGACATCCAAGTCGTAGCCACTTGCCTCGCCTCTCTGCAAATGATAATAGCCACAGGCTGCCACCATAGCAGCATTGTCAGTACATAAATAAGGCGGCGGAATAAGAACCGATACGGGCCAGCTAGCAAGAAAATGCTGGGTTAACGTCTTGTTAGCCGCCACTCCACCGCTAAGTAGGATCTGTTCCACCTTCAGTTGCTTTGCTGCCTCAACTGTCTTCGCAACTAACACATCGACAACAGCCAGCTGGAAGCTCGCTGCGGCATCATCCACTGAGATCTCTTCCTGGTGAACAAGATGCCACAGCGCAGTCTTCACTCCGCTGAAGCTAAAATCATGGCTGTCCTTAAGCCAGGCTCTAGGGAGGGACAAACGGGGGGTACCAGCGCGGCTCGCCTGTTCGATAGCCGGACCCCCGGGATACCCCAAACCCAGGATTCTGGCTGCCTTGTCAAACGCTTCGCCGGCAGCGTCATCGCGGGTCCGACCTATCTTCTCAAACCGGCCATGTGCCTTCATCAATATCAGATCGCTGTGTCCCCCGGATACGATGAGACAAAGGCAAGGAAATTCCACTTTCTCCTTTTCGCCATGTGGACATGAATCGAGCCAGTTCGCATAGATATGCGCCTCAAGATGGTTGACCCCGACAAGAGGCAGCTTCCTGGCGAAGGCAATAGCCTTTGCCACGTTAACGCCGACCAGCAGCGACCCGGCCAGCCCCGGGCCGAAGGTCACAGCCATGCCATCAATACTCTCCCAGGAGGTCCCAGCCATGGCTTCATTGACAACCGGAAGAATAGTGAGGAGATGCTGCCTTGAGGCAACCTCGGGGACTACGCCGCCATAGCGTGCGTGAATGTCCATTTGCGTAGCGACAACATTGGAGATGATTCTACCGCCGTCCTCGACCACAGCGGCAGCAGTTTCATCACAAGATGTCTCGATACCCAGGATCTTCATGGACTCCTAAATGCTTGCCTCTCCAGCCTTCTTGGCAGCGAATTGTACTAAAGGCGGAGTGATGAGTCCGTGAACTACTGTAGTGGTCGCCATGAGCGTTACTATCGCGCCTCCTAGTTCATAGCCCGATAATGCTTGGGCTGCCAGGAGTGCAAGGCCCATGGCAACGCCCGCTTGATCCAACATGGCAAAGCCAAGATACTTCCGAATCTTCGACTCAGATCTGGCCAAGACACCCCCCAGACTGCACCCAGCTATTTTGCCGATACTCCTGCCAACGACATAGACGATTATCAGCGGCCACATAGACTGAAAAAGTGAGAAGTCCATCTCCATACCGATAGTGGCGAAGAACAAGACAAACACCGGCGTCATGATGTTGTCCACCAATTCGTTTGACCGCTTGCCGACCTGGACATTGAGATTGATCACTGCGGTTCCCAAAGCCATACAGGCAAGAATTGAGGAGACTCCAACCATTTCCGCCAGACCCCAACACAGAATCGCCAGCGCCAGAGAGATAACGAAGAGTTGGTCAGAAGACAGATGCATTTTCTTCGTGAAATAAGAAGCACCGATGCCAATTACCCCACCGAGCCCCAAAGCGCCGAAGATCTCCCACAGCGGGTAACTGAAGGAAGATGAAACGCTCGTTTCTGCGCCAAGTAACATCGTCGTCAACCGAATCCCCACCGCATAAATCACTATCACCAGTGCGTCATCCAGCCCGACGAGAGCAATGGTCATGTCTGTAAGTGTTCCTTTTGCCTTTATGTCTCTCAAAACTGCTATTGTTCCTGCTGGAGCAGTAGCCGGAGCCAGCGAAGCCAAGACTATTGAAAGCGGCAGATCCCGCGTCAATAGATATACAAAACCGCATGTAGCAACGAAGGTCATGGTCACTTGCACAATCAGTATGATGACCATCTGCTTACCCAGTCTTCTCAGGAAAGCAAAGGAGAAGGTCAACCCTACTATGTAGGCAACAAGAGCAAGCGTGGTTCCCGTGACGATAGCACTGAATTCTTCCGGCGGGCTGAAATTCAGAACCCGTCCTATGACGATACCGGCCAGGATATATGCCAGAATCTCTGTGATTCGCAGTTTGCGTAAAGCCTTGCCTAGTATGAATCCCAGAATGAGGATCAAGGCAACAAGGACATAGATGTTCATTCAGTAGTTCTGAACCTATGTCTGAGATTAATGACCAGTAGCTGGATTGTCATTTCTCCCAGGAGTCTTCTCTTCTCGTCAACAACCGCTAGCCTGCGGATATTGAAGGAAGAGAATTTCTTCAAGACGTCAGTCACAGTCTCCTCGGGTGAGCATACCACAGGATTATGCGTCATGATATCCTGGACGATAGTTTCCTTATGCAACATATCAGCCCTATGAATTCCAAACATCCTTATTTTCCTATGCGTGGGAGGAATAATAGTGCGCAGTATATCGTGTTCAGTTACTATTCCCACAACTTGCATCTCCGCTGTGTTATTGACCACCCATACGTGTGCTCTGACAGAAAGCTTGGCAAGAAAGTCCTCCCACCCCGCGTTCTCCTCCATAAATGGGGTCTTCTCCTCAGGTATCATTATCTCTCTTACTTTGGCCTCGTATAGCTCTTCCATCATCGTCTGCCGATCTAGATAGATTATCCGAAGGAAGCTAATGGTGCAATTTGGCTACCCATTCCAAGGACGACTTCCGCGACCAATACGTGCGCGCATCAACATCTCCCTCGTCGCATGTGTATGCACATATTCTAATACAACACGAGAGGTTCGACAATCGACTAGGAGTTGCTCAGGTGTGTCCGATATGCTAACGTGATTCCGCATTTTCGATGTTTTCGGCATGACTTCTATTGTTCTCGCTGGGGGCAAAAGTTCCAGGCTTGGTCGCGACAAGTCTCTGCAGGCAATCCGAGGCAAGACCCTCATTCAATGGGTGATCGACCGCCTGGCTATGCTCAGCACAGAGATTATCATAGCGACTGCCCGCGGCGAAGAAATCCCCTGTTCCTCAAATGTAAACCTAAAAACGGTAGCCGATATTCATCCTGGAAAGGGTCCACTGGCGGGCATCTACTCAGGCTTGACAGTTTCATCGAGTCCGCGTGCTATCGTAGTTAGCTGTGATACGCCATTTCTGAGCGTTGGCTTGCTTGAGTATATGATTCAGACGTGTCCTGGATCTGATATTGTTGTCCCCCGAATGAAAGAGAAAGTCGAACCTCTTTGTGCAGTCTATTCCGAGAATTGTCTGAATCCCATTAATGAATTGCTGGAGAAGAACGAACTGAAGATAATAGAACTGTATCCGATGGTGGCGGTTAGATACATCGAAGAAGCCGAGATAGACAGGTTTGATCCGGAGCACCTAAGCTTCTTCAACATAAACAGTCAAGTTGATCTCAACAAGGCAAGAAGGCTGGCAGCCGAGAACCAGTGGTGAGCATAGTCTGGACATCCCTCCAGGACCTAGAGCTTCTCCACCCTGACTGCTGCAACTTTGAGCTCAGGAATCTTGGATACTGGATCCAGCTTGGGATTAGTAAGGATATTGGCAGCACTCTCGGCAAAATGGAAAGTCATGAACACCACTCCAGGTGCAAAAGAATCGGTTACTTCGGCTTTGACGACAACTTCGCCGCGCCGTGAGATGATTTTGACTTCATCCCCCTGGTTTATGTCGAGTCGCGAAGCGTCCTCGGGATTGATCAGCACTGCAGCCTCAGGTTCGATGGCGTTAAGCCCAGCTACTTTTCTGGTCATCGTCCCAGTATGGAAATGATACAAGCTACGCCCCGTGCTGAGGATTAAGGGATAGTCATCATCCGGCATCTCTGCCGGAGGGATATATTTCAGTGGTATGAACCTGCCCTTCCCTCTGACGAAAGCGTTTGTGTGTAGAATACACGTGCCTGGGTGGTCTTCAGAAGGACAAGGCCATTGAAGTCCTCCATCTCCTAACCTGCTGCAACTTATGCCTCCGTAGCTCGGAGTAAGTCTACGTATTTCCTCCGTTATGTCAGGTGAGCAATTGTAGTCAAAGCCCTTGGCTCCCAGTCTTTGGGCCACCTGAGAGACAATCCACCAGTCGGCCTTGGAATCGCCAATTGGCTCAATGGCTTTCCTTACTAGCTGCACCCGGCGCTCAGTATTGGTGAACGTGCCGTCCTTTTCAGCAAAGCTGGCTGCGGGCAAAACGACATGGGCAAATTCTGCTGTCTCGGAGAGAAATATGTCCTGGACAATCAGAAGCTCCAGCCCCGCCAACGCCTCCCGAACATGCCGGACATCAGGATCGCTTAGTGCCGGATTCTCACCAACCAGGTATATCGCCCTTATCTCTTTACGGTAGGCAGCATCAAGCATCTCAACCAGGCTCAGACCTGGAGACGAGGACAGTGAGCATCCCCACGCAGTCTCGAACTTCTCTCTGATAGCTGGGTCGGCCACGGCTTGATAGCCGGGATAGACGTTAGGCAAGGCGCCCATATCGCAGGCGCCCTGCACATTATTCTGACCTCTCAGTGGATCGACCCCTGTGCAACGCTTGCCTACGTTGCCGGTCAGCATTGCCAGATTGGCGGTGGCCAGCACATTGTCAGTGCCATGAGAATGCTGGGTGATCCCCATCGAGTAAAGGAGGATAGTTGCCGGCTTCTTGGTGGCGTACAGACGGGCCGCTTCTGCTATCTTGTTCGAGGGCACACCCGTGACCTGTTCCACAAAATCAAGGCCAAAGTCCGAAAGCGACTTCTTGAAGATATCGAAATCCTGACAGCGTTGCTCTATGAAAGATGAGTCAAGCAGTCCCTCTTCAACTATGACTTCCATCATCCCCATGAGCAAGGCGACATCGGTGCCGGGACGAAGTTGAAGCCAGAGGTCCGCGAAACGACAGAGATCAATCTCCCTGGGGTTGGCCACGATAAGCTTGGCTTCATTTTGGGCCGCCTTCTTAACCCCCAACCCGATTACAGGGTGGCTCACTGTAGTATTCGTACCGATGGCAAGTATACAGGCAGCTTCTTCGATCTCTTCGATAGAGTTTGTCATAGCACCACTGCCAAAACTCTGAACCAGACCAGCTACACTGGGGGCATGACACAAACGGGCGCAGTGGTCAACATTATTGGTGCCCAGCACCGCTCGGGCGAATTTCTGCATGACATAGTTTTCTTCATTGGTACACTTGGCCGAGGCGATGAAGGCCACTTCTTCGGGAGCGTATTGCCGCAGTTTGGCGGCCACTAATCCCAGTGCTTCCTCCCAGGACGCTCGCTTCCATTCTCCGTTCTTCCTTATTAAGGGGGCAGTCAGCCTCTCAGGGTGATGGACAAACTCCACAATCCCGTAGCGTCCCTTGACACACGCCTGCCCATGGTTGGCCGGGCCCTCTGGATCAGGCCTGGATGCTATTATCTTTTCGTCCTTGATCTCAAGCCTCAGTTGACAGCCGACCCCGCAATAGGGGCAAATTGTGGTCACTACGCGGTCAGGTTTACCAACACTGCGGGTAGCCAAATCACTGAGGGCCCCTGTGGGACAGGAGTCAACACAGGCGCCGCAGAACTCGCAGCCGACCTCATGAAGCATCCGACCCTGCAATGGGGCAATAGCGTGGCACTGGAGGCAACGTC
>SMTZ1_10015885_pt1 | contig 11917 bp, 10 predicted proteins | sample DeeMarSWOR136_30_FD_25667 | JGI IMG/M metagenome (IMG submission 25667) | reverse complement strand
CAGTATGCGGTTAAGGTGGGGTCATGTTCAATTCTGTAGCCGCTATACTCTGGGTAAGCTGTTAGGTAGAAGTAGTCAGCGTAGTTCATGTCCAGTAAGTGATCTTTAGCTTGTTGGTATAATTCTGGATGCATGCTTGCCAGCACAACTGGGATTAGCCTCATCAGTGACGTGTGAACAGCGAATATGGGATTGCGCGCAAAACCAGCTATTTTGCAGGTTCTTGTTTTGGTCTGATACGTCTCGTAGGCGTTTTCTGTAGGGTCAAGAATGTAATTGAACAGCTTGTATGACTCTTTTGTTGTGAAGTTAGCGTCTAAGATTTTTTCGCCGTCATCAGCAAAAGCTTCTATTAACGAGTCGTCAACGACCACTTCGTTATCTTGGACATTGGCACCTGAGGATTCAAAATAGGCTGAATGGTCAAGGATTGCTGTGCCCTGAAAATTCACTGTGCTCATTTTGATTCCTTGGTTGCGGATAAAATTGTATATTGTTTCCTCGGAGATCTGCTCTCCATTCAGTCTGTAACATCCAGTTGCGTTGTAATGAACAGTCACAGGGAGAAATATCAGCCACCAGAAAACCCATAGGTCACGCATCTTACCTATCACATAATTCATGCTCAGCGTTGCTTTTCCAGTTTCAGGATCAATCTTCAGTTCATAAGTGAATGTTAATTCATCATAAATCGTTAAAGCTATGGGTCTAGAATCGCGCGTTGGATTGTCTGGATCTATCGAGGTTTTCCACCATAACGCAGCAAGATCAGTATACCTCATTCCCCAAGTCCAAACAAGCTTATCTGCGCTTGAGGATAAGGGGATTACCTCAGTTTGGCTGTTCAAGTCAGGTCTTGAATCTTCAAAAAGTTCGTTCAAATCATAGCCTAAACTAAAAGACGCGTATAGAATGTCATTTCTGTCTGGTGACTTATCAAAATCTGTATTTGCAGTTTCATTAAATGCCATAAGCATCACGAAGCTTGAGGCAGTCACAACATCTTTTAGACCATCTCGGGACTTGTAGTGCATCATTGTAGTTTGGATTGGAATCGTAAGCGCGTTTTCTTCGTCCGTTATGTTGAAAAGCCCAGCGGAAAGCATCTGCAGTCCTGAAACATTCACATAAGCAAGGTTCAGGTATGCATGCTTGCTCGTTTTCAGCTGGTGGTGTCTTGCCATGAAGGGCGGCATATGTTCTCACATAATCAAAGAAGTCAATACTCTTGCTCCAACTTTCTAGTTGAAAGTCAGAAGGCGTTAATGTGTCAATGGCGGATACAGGCAAAACAGTACTGAACAAAAGAAGAACAATGAATAATGGCACAATTTTTTGGAAATGCTTAACCATTTTATTAACCGCATCAAACTCATTTTGAAGTTTTAAAAGCTTTGCGAATTTGAAATAAACACACTGGATGATGATTGCACAGTGTGCAAGAAACAAATTTTAGCCCGAAAATAATTTTCACAGCGAGCGAATCGAGCGCACGCAGTGTGTGGGGATTAAAGTTTATCCTTAATGTGTTGTTGTAATTTTTGGATTTCTTCTGGATTTGCAGAATCGATAAACTCTAAAATCTTTTTTTTGTTTCTAATTTCTTGAAGTCTTTTTTTTCTGCTTTTTGGTACTGTATAAATCGGGTACACTCGCCAATACATTCTAAACATTAATGCGCGTGAATCAATGGTCTTTTTTACAAGTCCTTCATCAACTAATTCTTTTAGATAGTTAGATAATCTTTGTCTTGAGATGTGTTTCTCTGATCTGTTTTCAACGAATTCTTTAAGGAGATGAGACCATCGTGTTTTTCCTTTTTCATCAATAAAGAGGGCAATATCATATTTTGTAAAACGAATCGATCTCATTTTTAGACCTAATCTCCAATTAGACCTAATCTAAAAATGGACTAATAAGCCTTTCGACTGAATTGTGTGCGGGGTTTGGGTTTGAAGGCTAAAATTTAACTCCCAAACTTTTAACTTAACTACCATTAAGCCCAAAGATTAAAGTTTAACCCAAAACTATGAAGCAGCAATCAGTTCAAGCATTAGACGCTTCTTTCTATGAGGAAACCTGCGCCAATAACTGCAAAGGTTATCCCCCATAGCTCAGTTAACGGTAAGAACGCCATGTAGCCAGAGTTTACTAGCGCAACAATGATGTAAATGATGAAGTATGCACCTATCAGGATGAAAGCGAATCCTACACCTCTTGAGCTGAAACTTGTTGTTTGGCCTCTAATGACTGGCACTAAAGTAATCAATAATATCAATGCTGCAGCAAGCATCGTCAAAGTTGAGTTAAGTAAACCAACAACCAAAACAGAATTCGTCAAGTCAATTGGGAGAGCGTACAAGTTAAACAGGAAATGTTTCACCCAAAGTGCGAAAACGTAACTAACAACCGCTATGGCAACCCATCCCAGCAATTGGCTGCTTTCAAGTTTTGGTCGCCTAATTTTAGTGTATAGCATGAAGAAGCTTGAAACAACAAGGACAGTCTGGATAGTGTAAGAGATGGCTGTTTCATAGTATACGGTCAAAACTGCAGCTGTGTTCACTGGTCTAGTAAACAAGTTTACTATAAACGGTATATAGAACAGATAATGAACTCCTTCAAGCAAAACCGCTTTTCTAAAAATTGAAAACGAAAAATTCTTCTTTTTTAAGAGTATCCATGCGAAGGAAACAAATAGGCAAGCGCCAACAAAGCGCAGTATTAAGCCAATTTCGCCAGTAAATTCTGAAAAAAACCAAAATAATGCCCAGAATTCTCCGCTTGCCTCAATAACTGTATAGATTCTGTAAATCGCTGAAAAAGAATTCAACAACAAGAACAACTGAAACAGGATAAACGCAGTTGCTACCACAAAGATGTAGAGCGGTTTAGCCTTAACCATTCTACCCAAACTAAACCACACCTCAACCGTGAAGTTGAATCAAGCATTGGCATGATGGCGCTTATAACTTTTGAAAACCAACAGGTTCACTTTGAAGAGACTTTGGTGACCCAAAAATGGATGTAACCAAAAGCAGTTAACCTGTTCTGTTTTCCGAAGAGCCGCCAGAAGCGTTCTAGCTAGTTTGCGTCTTGTCAGAAATAATACAGTTTTATTATGTAAAGCAGGGCTAAGTGGAGTGGGTAGTAGACGTAGAAAAAGTATTTTCTCCACAGAGGAATCGTAAATTCTTCAGTTGTCTCTCTTGTTATTTTCAATGAACCGTTTTTGTGAAGAAGAATTAAGGGAATTGCGGAGATAGATAGAAACTGGATATTCCAAGGCACTAAGAACAATGTGTTAAGCAGAACCAACGAAACAACACCGAACTTTGTGTTCTCCTTCAGGATGTACATACAACCTATCACTGCTATGCCATAGATGCCGTAATCAAAGGGTAGAACTAAGGAGGCAAACACGGGAACAAGCGCAAACACTGAACTCTTTTTGAAAAAATAGATGAACAGAAGACCAAAAGAGAGAGTGAAGAAAATGTTGAGTAAATCAAAGGGTTCATAATCTAGGGCTAAGAAAAAGGGCAGCTGAGAGATCAAGGCGAAGATGAAAAGCCGAATGAAATAGTTGCGAATGTTTCTTGTGTTTTCAATCCCAAGTATCAGCAGATAAGCAAATAATGGAAAAGAGAGCCTACCAATAAAACGCAGAACCGTAAACTCAGGATACAGAATTGCTCCAACATGATCTACAGTCATAGTTATAATCGCTATCCACTTGAGCAACTCTCTCCCAGAATCAAAACCTTGCAGAACCAAGCTCTCCCACTTCACAATAACACTAAGAGTTTACATTCTCTCCGGAGACTCTATCCCAAGGAGTTTCAAGGCGTTTCGGAAAACTATTCTCGCAGCATCCACAAGGGCAAGACGGGCGTCGCTGAGCCCAGCTGACTTAGCCTTTATGACGGGCAGTTTTGTGTAGAACCTGTTGAACTTGTCAGCTAACGTGTTAGCGAAGTCTGCTATCGTGTTTGGTCGAAGATTCTCTGCAGCGTCCACGAAGACTTCAGGAAAACGGGCTAACGTCAGAACAATGTCCCGTTCCATGGGGTCAGTCAGAAGCGAATAATCAGCGTTTTCTGGTTCTCTAGATGCTTTACGTAGGATGCTGCAAGCTCTAGCATGGGAGTATTGAATGTAGGGAGCACTGTTTTTCTCAAAGTCTAGCACTCTGTCCCAAGTGAAGACTACAGGTTTGGTTGGGTCCACTGCTATTAGCGCGTATTTGACTGCTCCTTTTCCCACAAACTCTGAAATCTGCCTTTTCTCTTCGTCGGACAGGTGGGGAGAACGCTTTGAAACCTCTTCGTAAGCCCTCTCAGCGGCTCCATCCATAACTTCGTCGAGAGTGATGTAGCGACCTCTGCGACTTGACATTCGGTACCCAGGAAGGCTCACCAGATTATAGGCAAAGTGGGTTAGTTTTGTTATGTAATCCACGTGACCAAGAGCACTCAAAGCAAGTTTCAACTGCAGCTGGGGAAGAGTCTGTTCCATGCCGATCACGTTGACGACGCGTTCGGCTCTCTGAAACTTCCACAGATGATATGCGATGTCTCGTGTTGTGTATAGGGTGGTTCCGTCAGCCCTCACAAGAGTTAGGGAAGAGAGTTCATGGTCATCGCTCAGACCCAACGTCTTTTTGAGATCAAGTTCGTGAGCAACTTTTTCGGCGTCAAATTCTAGAACGCCACCCAAACGAAAAACATAGGGAGTCCTTTTCAGTTCCTCTATGACACGGTTGACGTCGCCGTTCCAGATTAAATCGCTCTCCCAGTCCCAAGAATCAATGGAGATTTCGATTCTGCCGAGAGTTTCCCTAAATCCTTGGAGACATAGTTGACAGACCTCTCTCAGCAGCTGCTTCGCTTCTTCTTTGCATGCCTCGTATCCACGTATTAGCTTGCTCACCTGTTCTTCAGGGTCGTTCTCTTTGCTGATCTCGTCAAGGAGCCGCCCAAAAATTTCAGGAAATCCCTGTTCCATGTCTGCTGCAACTGAGATCCATTCATCCAGTTTCCGCTGTAGTTCCGAAACCTCTGTTGGTGAAAGCTTTTTTGCATTTTCAACTGCTTTCTTGAGACGCTGAACCTCCATTATACAACTTGTCACAGCGTAGACTGCGCCTATGAAACGGTCAGGCTTTCCTGGGGGTTTCGGCTTCCCAAGCTTCAGATATCCATAGGCTATGACGGCGCTCTGGCGACCAACATCGTCCACGTAATAATGTGTTGAGACGCTGTGTCCATGTTTCGTTAAGATACGGGCTATGGCGTCGCCCAGCATTGGATTCCTTGCTTGTCCAATGTGAATTGGATGAATTGGGTTGACGCTGGTATGTTCAAGCAGAATCGTTTTCGGCTCAGAAGTTTTAACGTATCCATACGTCATATTAAGGGCTCTGGCGGATTCAAGGGTTAAACGGGAAAACTTTTCGGAGTTTACGTGAAAATTGATGTATCCTGCCCCAGCAACCTCAACTGAGTGAACCAACGGAAACCCAGAAACATCTATGACATGCACAATTTCTTCCGCAATTTTCCGAGGCTTCTTTTTTGCGTGCTTGGCAAGCTCAAAGCATACAGAAGTTGCCAGCTCGCCGAACTCAAGGTTAGGAGGAGTCTCAAGCAAAATGGATGGCAAACAAAATTGAGGATATAGCTGGTTCAAAGCATCCTTTAAAACGGTCTCGCATCCGACATGAAATTCTTTGAAGGGGTTAACGGAAACCATTTTGTTTTCTTCCTTTTTGGCGGGTCCGCGGGGATTCGAACCCCGGAACTCCGGCTTCGCAGGCCAGTGTCCTAATCCAGACTAGACCACGGACCCCCATGGATGGATTCCGTACCCAAATATGAGGTTTTCCGTTTACGAAAGAGTTTGCAGGAATCAAGGTCTGTGACGTATTCGAATCCACTTTCTATAAGCTCTTTTGCTTCTTCTATGGTCTTTGCCATTTTGCAGATGTATTCTTCGTTTTGGGGAAGAAATACAAGTTGAGTGTAACGTAGAGTCGTCTTTAAGCTTCTGTGACCTAACAGTTTTTGGACGTACAGGATGTCTTTGGTTTTGGCGTATTCTGTAGTTGCTTTCCAGTGACGGAAAGTGTGGCAGTGAATCTGGATTAATCTTGGTTTCCTATTTTGTGTGCTAATCGTTTTCTTTGTCTTCTAAAGCTTTTCTCTATATGGTAACCGGTTTTGTAGATCCAAATTCGATTACCATTTCTTGGAAGATTGTTTAGCATTGCTAGTAGTTTGTTTGATATTTTGAAGATTCTAGGATTGCTTCCCTTTTCTGGGGTTATTCGTATGGTTCTTTGCACTATGTCTATGTCTTTCCATGTTATGTTGAAGGCTTCTCCGCGGCGTGCCCCAGTTTCTTTTAGGACCTGCAAAAAGGTGGCTAATTGTTTGCTGAAACCAGAGATGAGTTCATCTATTTCTTTTTCTGTGGGTATGAAGGGAATTTTTTCGATGGGTTTGTATCTTGGTTTGATCCAGGTCTGTCCCTGCATTTTTAGGTAGAGTGTGTAGGCTTTCACTACATTCCATTTTCGTCCTTTGCCCCATGTTTGTTGTTCTGCGATTACTTCTTTGACGCTTTCTGGGTCTGTTAGGTCTGCGCCTCTGTTTTTTAGGGTTTTGAGGATTATGACGTAGGTTTTGATTGTGGATTCGGAGTATCCTTGTTTTTTCATGAACCACATGTATTCTATGATTTTTCCTTTAATGTCTGCTTCTGATTGTGTTGTGGCCCCCGCTGCCTGGCTTTTGATTCGGGTTTCCACTTTGACCAAATTTTTCGCCGCCTTTGTCTTGGTGACGCAGATTTGGCAATTAGAAAGTAAGCTGGGTGGCGTATTTAATGGCATTCTATGAAGGTTTTGAACAGGTTTAAGGTCGTCAGGACGTTTCAAACTGGTTTCGCTGAATCGGTAGCCACATTCTTGACAGATGTAGCGTTGTATGTTGCCGTATCTGGTGTAGCGGATGCCGTCCTTCCAGTTTCTTTCGCTTCCACATTCAGGACACGTAATGGTGGATACTGCTTCCAGCTTCTACTCGCTCTCCCTTTTCACAAATAGCACGGATCTCTAGGATGCAGCTTTTTCTTAGGACTATGCCGCTTGCTGATCCGCTTGAGTACTGAAGTTTTTCGTTGGTTCTGTCATGTTGAATGCATACGTAGTCGCCTATTTCTTGGGTTAGCCATCCTATGGTTTCGCGTTCAGCAGCAACCTTTTTGGCATCAGCTACAATCCGCTGAAACTCCTCTTCTGAGACTTCATCGTCCTCAGCCGCTTTGATAATGTCATCAAGGAGCTCTGCGAAGAGCCTAGCCTTCTCTATTCCCTTCCTGTATTTAACTCCCAAAACAACCGAAACAAACGCCAAGAACGCGCTAGCCATCGCCACAAGAGATGCGCTATCCATGACCTAAAATGAGAAAGAAACCTAATTTAAGCTATTTTGGCAGAAAAAACCATGAAAAAAGAACCATTTAGAAATTACTTGGATTGAAAACCCAGAATGCGCGTGAACGAGAGGAGAGTTTATGGGACTTCCTTCGACTCTCTGAATTCCCATTCACAGTAGGGGTCGCCCATCGCTATGCACTTTGTTTCTTTGACGTGCTGGTTCCTGACGGCGGAGAAGAACCCGTTTAGGAAGCCCGTGGTGAAGAAGCATAAAGGCTCCTCACTCTTAGCCGTCGCGAACATCGTCCATATGAAGGTCTCAAAGTTTTCCTTTATCTTTATCGTCTCATCCATCGTAACCTTTCCAACCTTGCAATGTTCTAGCAGACGAAGAACAAGCTTCACAGCTTCATCCTCGCTTATCCCGGCTTCTATCAGGTGCTCTCCGACCTCTTTTCCAGCCTTCGCGCCTCCCATCCTCAACGCCATCTGGTATCTCTCGTCAGCGTGGGCAAGCCAGCCTACAACATGCGTGGCCATGGTGATGTGGATATCGCTCCCCAACCTAGGCCTTTCTACAAGGGGTTTGCCTTCAAACAGAAATCCAGTGAGGCGTTGCATCAACCGGTCATGCAACCTTTCAAGGACTGAGATGCCCTTCTTCAGAGAGTCTTTCAACTCAGCGATCTCCCCAGGTACTATTTTGAATTCACAGTACGGATCTCCTAGGCCAACGCACTTGGTCTCAACAGCGTTCCAGTCCCTAACTGGGCTTCCTCCCAACTTGTCAAATGTCATTAACCCACCAGCGAAGTATGAGAGAGGCAATAAGGCAAGTGGGGCGCCTATGTTCTCGAATCCCCAGCAGTCAGAGCACTCATATACTCGAACATGATGTTCGTCAGTCTTAGAGATATCGTCAACGTATTCCACAATGCCGATGCGGTCCTGTTTCTGGTATATTCTTTCCCCCGCAAGATCAAAGACTTTCTTCACGTCTTTTGCCTTGCTTAAGGGCAAGGAGAGTGACATGCCAAGTCTCAGGTGCCAAGGCAGGTATTTCATCATCTGATATCCCCTGCTAAAGTCCTCCTTCTCCAACTCGTATTTCATCGTCGGAAACCTCTTGGGATCCCAGAGCATGCCGCTCCAATGGATGAGGTTCGTCCAGAATAGATTGACGTAGTCTCCAACCTCCTTTCTTATCGCGCCTTTTCCCCGCGTATATGCTTCAAAGAACCGTCTCGCCCCGTTTTCATCGATTATACTCAGAGGATATTCTAGCCGTCGTTCTGGTTCTATGGGAACTTCGATTTTCGTTGGGCTTAATTTCGGATGCTTCACAACGTTTAGAAGAAGCTTACTCTCTTTCCTCTCCGTTCTTATCACGCCATCGGAGATGCTCATCATGGAAACAAGGTCCTCCTCCTTCCCGCAGCCTTCGTCAATGGAAACCAATACCGCGTTTCCCTTAGCCCCGTACTTCGATAGGGTCTGCCTCATGAACCTTAGGATCACTGAGCCGCTGAAGAGGTATGGAGAGGTTAGAGAGTCGAAGACCAACAAGATATGCTTCCTTTCTATTCGTTCGCTCAGCTTTGAGATTGCTATGTCTATACTTGAAAGGTCGTTGCAGTCGGCATAGACGGTGTCTGGCCTATCTGAAACTGAGACACCTACGGTCTCATTGTATGCGTCAACGAAACTCAGCAGACCAGGCTCGACGTGGGCTAACCCTCGCTCTTTCAAGGCTGCCTCCGCCTTGGATGGGCCTTGCTCAGTGGTCACGTAGATGATGGGCTTATCGATCGCCAAGCCTTTTAGGATTGCTTGCTGGCAAAAGGTTGACTTCCCCGAGCCGGGGGGACCAACCAACAGGATCATGTTTTCAGAAGGTATTTCCTGCAGTTGGGTTAGAGACACCATCAACTATCACCTACCTGAACTCCCATTCACAGTAAGGGTCACCGGCAGCAACACACCTTACTTCCCTGACATGCTGGTTTTTGACTGAGTAAAAGAGGCCGTTAAGGAAGCCGGTAGTGAAGAAGCATGAAGGCTGCTTCTCATGCATAAACATCGTGGTTCGTAGACACTCGCAGTTATCCCTAATTCTGAGTGTCTCACCCAGCGTGACCTTACCTACCTTGCAGTGCTCCAAAAAACTGAGGACACGCTTCACTGCTTCATCCTCACTTAACCCTGCCTCCATCAAGCGCTCACCGATCTTCTTCGCTGATCGGGCAGCCCCCATCATCTGAGCCCTTCGGTATCTCTCGCCAGCGAGATTGAGTTCCCCCAAACCATGTACAACCACATGGAGGTGGACATCACTGCCTAACCTAGGCCTCTCTACAAGAGGTTTGCCATCAAGCAGAAAACCCATAAGCCGGTCCATCAACCGCTCGTGTATCCTTTCGACGAGTGAACTGGACTTCTCCAGAGAAGCCTTCAACTCGTCAATTTCTCCTGGGACAAGCTTGAACTCACAGTAGGGATCTCCCAAACCCACGCATTTAGTCTCAATAGCATTCCATTCCTTTCCGTCCTTTTCTGCCATTTTGATACTGGGGGGAATATGCGAAGCAATGGTCGTACCGATGTTTTCGAGTCCTACGCAGTCACAGTTTTCGTATATTCTGAAGTAGTGTTCATCTGTCTTAGAGATGTCTTCAAGGTACTCCATGATGCCGCTGTGCTCCTTGTCCACGCTCATGGAAGGTATTGCCTTTGACATTTTTTTCATATCTTTAACCTTGCTAAGGCTCTTCGGGAAGAATAACCCCAGAAATTGCAAAGCACCAACCATCCTGAAGAAAAGTTTATTGCTCCAGGGCATCCCTGGTATTGACTCTTTCCCTGAGGCGGCTTCATACTTGTTCATCTCATATAACATTGTCGGAAACCCTTTAGGATCCCAGAGCATGCAGCTCCAGTGAGCAAGGTTTGGCCAGAATAGGTTAACAAAGTCCCCAGCCTCCTTTCTTAGAACTGCTTTGCCCTTCATGAATGATTGGAGAAATTGTCTCAACACAACCAGATCCCAATTTATCGGCGGTCTGACTTGAGGCTGTCTCGGTTCTATTGGCACATCAATCCTTGCTGGCTCCACTCTGGGATGCTTTACCACGTTCAAGGTTCTTGAAAGCTCTTTCACCTCCATTCTGAGGATGCCGTCAGCCACGCTCATCATGGCACCCAGGTCTTCCTCCTTGCCGCAGCCTTTATCCATTAACGCCAGCACAGAGTTTCCTTCAGAAGCGAACTTCGCTAGGCAATGCCTCATGAACCTGAACACTTCTTTCTCGTTGAATAGGTATGGAGATGTCAGGGAATCAAAAGTAAGCAGCACATCGCATCTACCAATTCTCTCTTGCAGCTTTGCTATAGCCAAGCTAATGCTGGTTAGGTCCTCGCAGTTGGCGCCTACAGTGTCTGGCCGCTCCGGGGTTGTCGCCCCCACTCAGAAGGACCGTGCTCAGTGGTAACAAATATGACCGGCCTATCCATGGCAAAGCCGTTCAGCACCACTTGATGGCAGAAGGTTGACTTGCCCGAGCCAGGAGCACCCACTAGTAGTATCATACTTTTCGGTGGTACTTCCTGTAGTTGAGCTAATGAAACCATTTGATTAGCCTCTTCTTCGTTTTGGCTGGCCCTTCTCAAATGTCACCCTAATTTTCTTGTCTATCTTTGCAATGTTGGGGTGCTTCATTATGGTGAAACGTAGTAACGGCTCATCCTGCTCTGTTTCGACTTCTGCTCTGACAACGATCTCGAAGATTGCTGCAGTCTGATCGATGAAGTCCTCCATTCCCCTCACGTCTGTAAGGAAGAATAGGCCGTAAGATTTGTTGTCCTTTATCCAACTGCGGACCTTGCTTAAAAGCTCGCTAACCTTTCTTTTATCTTCGTTATGTAGAAGCAGGGAGTCTAGGAAGTCTCCGAAGAGGCAACTCTTCTTGGTCAGTTTCATGTAGAGCTCCCTTTCGACCAGCATGAGGTGTTGGGGTTTAATCGTCTGCGCCATCCCACTATTAGTTCCCTCTGAAACTTGGTTAAAGACGCATCTGGGCCAAAAAGCTGTGATTAGCACCACATCTAAATCCCGGGGAGCAATGCATGGTTCCGACACAAATGCCACAAACTCTTCAGGACATTTTAATTGGGATAGTAGAGGTTGGAGCAGCGAGTTGCATAGCAACGTTCTCGGGATCAGAGGACTGCGAATAACGAGGCAAGGTTCACCAGCAACGATTATCTCATCCATCTCCATTCTTCTTCAACTCCTATTCTGAATCGTTTTTCATCTGAACTCCCACTCACAGTACGGGTCACCCATTGCTATGCATTTGGTTTCTTTGACATGCTGGTTTTTGACAGCAGAAAAGAAGCCATTTAAAAATCCGGTGGTGAAATAGCAGCAATGCTCCTCCCGCTTCTTCGTCATAAACCTATAAAACACGCTCTCACAAT